>RCNE010001105.1_pt1 | contig 14752 bp, 16 predicted proteins | sample 2041361 | NCBI WGS metagenome assembly RCNE01 (sample SAMN09708229, study PRJNA481090) | Marine sediment metagenome, whole genome shotgun sequencing project.
GTTGGTGATTTCTTGAATTTCTGCTATTATTTCATCTTTGTTTGACTTGCCATTAAGGGTCATCTCTGCCAAAACATCAAGTGCCTCTACCCTAGTCAAGGTACTGTCAAAATCAAAAACGTACTTTCTACCCACTTCTATCATTATTTTTAAGAATTGTTAGCTTAAAACAAGTCCAAAAATAGAGATTTATTTGAAAGTCTTTTGACGAATGTTATTAAAAGTTATCCCTGTAACCAATTGACGCTGAATACTTATTAATTTCGCTTTTTGAGGGTGTAAATTTTATCAATATTGCAACAGTAACAATCCAAATCTTAAAAAATTAGAATTGTTCTGTTTAAAAGAATTGAATAGTAAATCAAAAAAGGTCTTTGTGGTGCTACAGGGATTAAAAAAAAGAAAGAATCGTCTTAGAAAAACCTTCTGTTTTATAAGTGCCATTGTGATCACCATCAACAATTTTCAGTTTACTCTTGGGAATAGCACGATGTAAAGCCCCAGGATCTCCGTTATCTTTATCTTGATCTCCAGCAATAACCAGCACCTTTGCCTGAACAAACTGAAGCTCTCTTTTTGTAGTTACGGGCTGGTGTTTTTGTTGTAGATAGAGGCATTTTAAATCTGCATCAATCGATTTTGCATATGCAACAGCACCTTTCGTTTCCTCTGTTACCTTTCCATTGAAAGCATCACGAAACATAAGACGTCGGTTCCAATTTGGGTTGGTAAAATCGATTCCCATTCCTCCTAAAACCGCTTTTTTTATCCGTCTGGTTTTCGTTAGCAACTTCGCTAAAATTATACTTCCCCTAGAATAGCCAACAGCATTAAATTTACTGATTCTTAACTCAGACATCAGGAAAAGTAAATCCATCACTTCAGCATTTTTTGAGTACGCCTCATCGTCGTGAGGTTTATCAGAATCACCGTTTCCTCTCAAATCAGGTGCAATTACGCGATAGCCTTTATCTAGTAAGGCTTGCTTTAGAACAGTTTTATCCCATGATTTTCTAGTCATTATAAAACCATGTAGTAATAGTATTGGCTTGCCTGTTCCTTCATCAGTATAGGCAATTTTAGTGTCGTCGAATGAAGTGAAATATTTGGTTTGAGCAGCAGAAAACAGGGACAAAAACAACAAAATCAAAAAAAGACTATTTCTCATACGATTAAATTTCTTTGGTCATTTCCTTTATAGGCTGATATAAATAATTCCGGTAATAATAGCAATGCCAAAGCTAATTAGGGTGCCTATCAAAATATATTCGGTTAGCTTTCGACTGTTACTTTCTTTTAAATCATTAAATCGAAAAACAGATTTTGCAGTAATTAGTAAGCCAATAGCTTCCCAATGATCTAAAAGAATGAAGAGAAGAACGAAAAGACGTTCGATAATACCGATATATTTTCCAGCGTTTGGTAATGACTTATGATCCATTTCCAATTGACTAGACATTGGCTCTAATAATTTACCCATGATAATTGCTGCAGGAAAACTTACAAAAACAACTGCAGTTATTAACGACCAGTCTAACTGTGCAAATATCGCAACAGTATGTGACCATAATTCGGTATAATAAGCACAGCAATATAGTACCAAAACATGTAACACTTGGTCTATCAAAAAGGGGATGTTCTTGTTCTTGAATAGGGGATTAACGTAGAGTTTGAGTAAATCAATAAGATAATGCGATACTAATATGACCAATGCAATTTTCCAATAGCTTAAATCCCACAATAAAAGCATGGTAATTGCGAAGTGCAATAGCACATGAAAATAAAGGTATTTTGAAGCTACCTTATGTGCCTCTTTATGTATGACCCACCTTTTGGGTTGTAGTACAAAGTCAGCAATCAAGTGCGCTAAAAAAAGTTTGGTGAACAAGATCATGGTTTCATTCGTTTTACGGTTTTTGGGAAGTAGCCTAATAATTGCTGCACCAAATCTAATCGAGCTCGTTTTTGTCTTTGGCTTATTGCTGATTGTTGAATATTAAGTTCTTTGGCTATTTCTTGTTGCGCTCTATTAGGGTTTGACATGGCAATGGCAATAATCTCGGCTGAAACTGATGTCCATTCATCCATAAAATCTAATGCTAATCTTATCATCAAATTAAGGCTTTCATCCTCTTTTTCGTTACCCGTCGCAACTGCGAGGTTCAATTTCTCTTTTTTCAGAGTCTCAAAGGTTCGCCCTGAGCGTTGATATGCGCTGCCATTAGATTCACTAACACTTGAGCCTTTAAAATTTTCAGAACCAACACCTATGGCCATACGTACATCTAAATCTTTGATTGATTTGATAACCGCTTTTATGTGCACCGCTGCCCACAATGCTTTTTCTGGAGCTATCTTAAGTTGAAACTCGTCACCCCTGTAAATCTCCCAATCAGCAGGTGTTTCTCCCCATGCTGCAAATTGGTTTTTAAGGATATCAATCCATTCAGAAGCTTTATGTTCTTCTGAATTGATGATGTCACCTGTTATAATTGCTATCATATTATATAAGCTAAAACGCTAATATATTAAAATATAAGCTAATTCGCTAATAATTGTAGAATATAAGTCAATTCACTAATAATTAGCATCTATAAGCTAATTGGCTTATAATTCGCTAACGATATACACTTCTAACCAACCTGTAATGGCATAAGTGTATACTTAGCTAAAACCATCTTCTGGTCAACGTACAATATTGTTTATAAGAATTACCGAACATTTTGTTCAAAGCTTCTTCTTCAGGTACAATCTGAAACTTGTTCATATACCCAACAAATCCTGCAGCTAGCAGCACATTAAAAGCATTGCCCAGCCATAAGCCCCAAGCTAATAGCAAAAGTAATAAACCCAAATACATCGGGTTTCTTGAGAATTGATACACCCCTGAAGTTACTAAACTAGTTGCTTTTGCAGGGGCAGTCGGGTCAACTGTAGTTTTTGATTTAAAAAATTGAACTAAAGAAATAAAACCAATGCTTACAGCACCTACTAATAAGGCATACATCAAATATCGACTTCCAAAGAACTCAAAATAACCAACAGGAAGAAATCGAGACAGCAAGTACATAAAAGCTCCGAATACAATTAAAACTAAAACTGGTGGTACTTTCAACTTCATGTAAAACTTTTTTGAGTGTTTAAAATTACTATTTTTGAATTCGTTCTAGTTCAATTATAATATAAAATTAATACGAATTTTGAATTCATGAAACTAGTCTTCGCCACACACAATCAAAATAAATTCAAAGAGGTAAAATTACTACTACCTTCATATATTGAATTGGTATCATTAACTCATATCGGCTGTCATGACGAAATACCTGAAACTGCCGAAACCTTAAAAGGCAACGCAGAAATCAAAGCTGATTTCGTAACACAAAATTATGGCTTATCATGTTTTGCTGATGATACGGGACTTCTTGTAGATGCTCTAAACGGAGCCCCAGGAGTATACTCAGCACGTTATGCAGGTGAACAGAAAAACGCCGAAGACAATATGAATAAACTATTATCAGAATTAGAAGATAAAGATTCTCGCTCTGCCCAATTCGAAACCGCTATCGCCCTAAACCTAAAGCAAGAAAAAATCTATTTTTCCGGCATTGCAGAAGGAGAAATCACCAAAATCAAAAGTGGCCAAAAAGGCTTTGGCTACGACCCCATATTTCAACCAAAAGGATATTCGAAAACCTTTGCAGAACTTCCTTTAGAAATAAAAAACGAAATCAGCCATAGAGGCAAAGCCATTAAACAATTGGTTGAATATCTACAACAGCTTTCATCTAAATAAATAAACCTATCTTTGCCGCTTTAATTAACGCCGCTAGTATAGCATGTGTTGCGCCGAGTCTAATAGGTTATGTCGATAATCGCTCTATGCAACATTCATATTTGCGATTAACGATAACATATTATGACAGAATTTGAAGCACTAGGGCTTGAACAGTCCCTATTAGATGCTATTACCGATTTAGGATTTGAAACTCCGTCGGAAGTACAAGAAAAAGCAATCCCAATTTTATTGGAAACGGAGACCGATTTGGTCGCACTTGCCCAAACGGGTACCGGAAAAACTGCAGCTTTTGGTTTTCCATTAATCCAAAAAATAGATAGTAATAGTAGAACCACACAAGGGTTGATTCTTTCTCCCACACGTGAACTTTGCTTGCAAATAACCAACGAGCTCAAGCTTTATTCGAAATACGAGAAGAATATAAGTACAGTAGCTATTTATGGTGGTGCGAGTATTACTGACCAAGCAAGACAAATCAAACGTGGTGCACAAATTATTGTTGCAACACCAGGTCGTATGAAAGATATGATCAGTCGCCGATTGGTTGATATTTCAAAAATCGATTATTGTATTTTAGATGAGGCTGATGAGATGCTCAACATGGGCTTTTTTGAAGATATAAAAGATATTCTTTCAAATACACCTGACGACAAATCTACTTGGTTATTTTCAGCAACCATGCCCAGAGAAGTGTCAACTATTGCTAAAAAATTCATGCATAACCCACAGGAAATAACTGTTGGGACAAAAAACGCAGGTACTTCAACCGTACAGCACGAATATTATGTAGTAAGTGGTAGAGATCGTTACCCTGCTTTAAGACGTTTAGCAGATACCAACCCAAATATTTTCGCTGTAATATTTTGTAGAACGAAACGTGATACACAAAGTGTTGCCGAAAAATTGATTGAAGATGGATATAACGCAGGAGCGATACACGGAGATCTGAGTCAAAACCAAAGAGATTCGGTAATGAACTCTTTCCGTAAAAAACAAATTCAGATTTTGGTTGCAACTGATGTAGCTGCCAGAGGTATTGATGTAAATGATATTACACATGTAATCAACTACCAATTACCTGATGAAATCGAAGTCTATACACACCGTAGTGGTCGAACTGGTAGAGCAGGAAAGTCTGGAATTTCAATGGTATTAGTAACGCGTGGTGAAACACGAAAAATTAAGGCTATTGAAAACAAGATTCAGCAAAAATTTATTTCAAAAACAGTTCCTACTGGAAGCGAGATTTGCGGAATTCAATTGCATCACCTTGCTAATAAGATTAAGGATACTGAAATTAACTCAGATGTAGACGAATATTTACCTGCAGTCAATGAAATATTAAAAGACGTTGATCGCGATGAATTAATAAAAAAATTAATTTCTGCTGAGTTTACAAGGTTCTCAAACTACTACAAAAAATCTAGAGACATCAATTCTGGAGAGCGTGGAGAAAGAGGAGAGCGTGGAGAAAGAAGAGAACGTGGTTCTGACAGAAGTAACAGAGCAGATGCTCCTACTTCAGGTTCTGTTCGCTACTTCATTAATGTTGGTGAAAAAGATGATTATGACTGGATGACTTTAAAAGATTTCATTCGCGATACCGCAGGTCTTGGGCAAGATGACATCTTTAAAGTAGACGTGAAAGAAAGTTTTTCTTTCTTTAATTCTGATGCGTCTTCAACAGATCAAATACTGGCTAAGTTTACTGAATTTAAAGTGGAAGGAAGATTCGTAAATGTAGAAGTTTCTAAAAACCCAGGCGGTGGCGGAGGTCGTAGAGACGGCAAAAGAAGCGGCGGCGGCGGTAGAGACCGCGGTGGATACGGTGGTGGAAGTGGATACGGTGGTGGAAGCGGAAGTGGTCGAGATAGAAGTAAAAAAAGAGACCGCAGTTATAGTAAAAGTGAGAATTCTGGCAACAGACGTAGCAAAAAAAGAAAGAGTGACTTCTTTTAGTCACACTTGTTAATTCTATATTAAAAAATACGCTTCGGCGTATTTTTTTATTTTGTTTAGTACATTTAGGACTTGATAATTAATTGAATGAAAAAATATCTACTCCCTCTTTTAATGTTTATTGTTTTTTTTGGCTTTTCACAAGATGAGACAAATAGTTCTAACAAAGATTTTAGTGCGATTGTTATCAACGCGCAGTCTGACACTCCGATGGAGAGTGTTCACGTAGTGAATCTGAACCAAGTTGTAGGTACCATTACCAACGAAAAAGGAGAATTCTCAATTACTGCTGTAGTTAACGATACGCTCTACTTTTCATACTTAGGTTTTAAATCACAAAAGATTAGAGTCACTAATGATATGTTCAAATTCACCGACACCAAAATATCACTAACAGAGCTAGCTTATGCCCTAGAAGAAGTTATTGTCAGACCTTACCAACTTACGGGCTACTTAGAAATAGATGTTAAAAATCTTCCAGTAAATAATGCTTATCAATATAGTATTTCAGGTCTTTCGGTTGGTTATGAAGCTGGTAATAAAAACCCGAGTGCCGTTACTAAAGTATTAGGGGCAATTCTCAACCCTGCAGATTTGCTACGAAATTTGTTTGGTAAAAAACCTGCTCAAATGCGAAAATTAAGGCAAGTCAAAGAAGATGACCAAATTCGAGACCTTCTGGCTTCTAAATTTGATCGCGAAACCCTTACAGAATTGCTCCAGCTTGAAAAAATGGATATTGAAGATATTCTCAACAATTGCAGTTATTCAAAATCATTTATTAAAACTGCCAATGATCTTCAAATTCTAGATGCAATTAGCGGTTGTTATGAAGATTTTAAAGTCTTAAATAGAGATAAGAAATAAAAATAACATACTTATTTCCTTTATTTCAAACCATTAAACTCCTTCAATTTTCTTCTTTTCCTGTTGATATTCAGTACTTCGCATACTTTTAAGTTGATATCCGAAATATATTTTAGAATTCTACCTGATTTTAATAGCTTTAAGGAAAATACTATCTAATGACCAAAGGCCTTCTAAGTATAGCTCTACTTTCCCTTTTATTATCTTGTAAAAAACAACCAAAATCCCCAGTAAAAAAGGAAATTTCAAATACTGAAATCATTCAAGAGGCAAAAAAACAAACGCCTTTCGTTTGGGGAGGAGCCAACATTTACTTCTTACTTACTGACCGCTTCCATAATGGCAATGTAAAAAATGATACCACCCTTAACCGGACTAATCCCACAGGTGTTCTTCGCGGATTCATGGGCGGTGATATTGCTGGTATAACCGAAAAAATAAATGAAGGGTATTTTACCGATTTGGGTGTAAATGCTATTTGGTTCACACCTGTAGTAGAACAAGTTCACGGAGATACCGATGAAAGCACGGGCAATACCTATGGCTATCATGGCTATTGGGCAAAAGATTGGACTGCCTTAGACCCAAATTTTGGTACCAAAAAAGAATTAGAAACCATGGTTAGATCAGCACACTCAAAAGGCATTCGCGTTTTGATGGATGTAGTGCTAAACCATACGGGTCCAGTAACCAAAAAAGACCCCGTATGGCCTGCAGCGTGGGTACGAACAGATCCAACTTGTGAATTTACTACGTACGAAAACACCACCAGTTGCACCTTGGTAGATAACCTACCAGATATTTTGACAGCATCTGATGCTGCTGTTAAACTACCAGATGCTTTGCTCGCCAAATGGAAATCAGAAGGAAGACTCAGTAACGAATTAGACGAACTAGAAGTTTTCTTTGAGCGAACAGGCTATACAAGAAGCCCTAGAGCCTATATCATCAAATGGCTCACAGATTATGTCAAAGATTTAGGTGTCGATGGCTATCGTGTTGATACGGTTAAACACGCCGATGAAAAAGCTTGGGCAGAATTATATAAAGAAGCTTCCTACGCATTTGACACCTGGAAAAAAATAAACGTTGATGAAGTTTTGGATGACACTCCTTTTTACATGATGGGTGAAGTGTATAACTATGGTTTGTCAGGAGGTAGAGCATTTGATTTTGGCGATAAAAAAGTCGATTATTACGACTATGGTTTTAATAGTCTCATCAATTTTGAACTAAAAAACGATGCTAAGAATGACTATGAAACTATTTTCAAAAAATACAATTCGCTACTTAATAAAGAATTAAAAGGCCTGGGTGTAGTCAACTATTTAACCTCTCACGATGATGGACAACCTTTTGACAAAGATCGTAAAATGCCATTAAAAACAGCAAATGTGCTTTTGTTAACCCCTGGCACCTCACAAATTTATTACGGAGATGAAAGTGCCAGAGATTTAACTATTGAAGGTACAGAAGGTGATGCCACCTTACGCTCTTATATGAATTGGGGCGCCATAGATAGTATACCAGAAACACAAAAAATACTAGCACATTGGCAAAAACTGGGACAATTTAGAAGCAATCATCCGGCCATTGGAGCTGGTAAGCACAAGCGATTGGGTAAAAAACCATACGTCTTTAGTCGAACCTATATCAATGATGACTTTAAAGATAAAGTAGTAGTAGGACTAGATTTACCTAAAGGAAAAAAATCACTTTGGGTAAAAGGTTTTTTTGGAGACGGTACACACTTATATGATACCTATTCAGAAACAGAAGTGATTGTAAAAAATGGTAAGGTCATACTTGAGAACGACTATGATATTGCTTTGTTAGAGCTTATTGAGTAATTAAAAGTTAAATCTGAGAATGCAACGCAATACGATTGCCTTCCGTATCTTTTATTAACGCCATGAATCCATGCCCATCACCAATTTCTGATTTGGGTCGTAATATTTCTCCCAATGCCACTTCCACTCTACTCAATTCGTTTGCGACATCTTTGCATGAAAAATAAATTAAAGGACCATCAGTCAAGCTAGGTTTGTACATTTCGTGTTGTACCAGCGAACCTGTTGCCCCTGAATTATCTGGATCGTTAGGAAACCAACCCATAACAAAACCTCCTAAATCATGTATGCCAATTGAAATATCAAAAACCATATCATAAAAATCTTTTGCCCGATTCATGTCCGTTACTGGAATTTCAAACCATCCTACCATATAGAAATCAATTTATTTATCATTTTTCTAAGATCTCTTTAAGACCTGCCATACCTTCCTCAAAGTCTTTGCCTACCATGCTATCCATACTTTTAAAAAGACTGATTATAGTCAATGGAAATTTATTCTTACCCGAAAAACCCCAGGTTACAATTGAGCCTCCGTTGTTGTTATCTTTGATATCAAAATAGCAATCCGAAGTAGATTTCCAAGGTTTTAAAAATCGCAATTCAGAAACAATACGTTCACTACCAATAATTTCAGTTAACTCTTGTTCACCTTCACCTACTTCTTTATTACCATTCCAATAGCTTTGAGAACCTACTTCACCATCGGTGCCCGTAAATTTCTTTTTCATATTCGGATCTTTCTTAGCCCAAGGTGACCACTCATCCATATTCTTAAGAGAACGTAAATAATTAAAAACATCTGCTTTGGGTCGTGTTATTTCAACGGTTCTGAAAACATCATAAGTTTTAGGGGCAATAAGTGACAAAATAAATACCAATAAAACAAGACTAGCAAGAACATAAAGTATCGTATACATTTGTTTATCAATTAGTTGGTTGAGTCTAAATGTAATAAAAAAAATTATTTCATGGCATCATAACGTGTTAAAATATCGTCGATACTTTTAATGCTTTTCATAGTCCAGTCTAATCTTTTTTCTAATTTCTCCTGCGCTGTTAATTGCCAATTCACATCTATTTCTCTCAATCTAATTGTTAAATCTTGCAATATAATTGCCGCAGAAACCGAAATATTTAAGCTTTCAGTAAACCCTGCCATTTCTATCTTTAAGAAACCGTCCGCATTATTCAGAACTTCGGCGCTCAAACCATCTTTTTCTGTGCCAAAAAATAAGGCAATCTTCTCATCAATTTCAAAATCAGCAAGTGAACAGTCATTTTTATGTGGTGTAGTGGCAATTATTTTGTAACCTTGGTTGCGAAGTTGTAGAATACAATTCTTGGAGCTATCATGACGAATTACATCTACCCATTTTTCAGCTCCCAAGGCAATTTTTTTATCCAATTGTTGACTATACTTATCTTCAATTATATGCGCTTCTTGAATGCCAAAAACCTCACAACTTCTTATTACAGCGCTAGTATTGTGCATTTTAAACAAATCTTCGACCGCTACCGTTATGTACTTTGTACGCGCTTCTAGTACTTCAACAAAACGTGCTTTACGCTCTTCAGAAATAAAATCTTCTAAATAATCTAAAAGATGTACATTTTTCATAGAAGCAATATAACGAAAACTGTTATTTTTATATGAATGAAGAAAAAAATTGTTATCCTGACTGGAGCAGGTATCAGCGCGGAAAGTGGCATTAAAACCTTTCGTGATGCAGATGGACTTTGGGAAGGTCACGATGTCATGGAAGTAGCTTCTCCGGAAGGTTTTGCCAACAACCCTGAATTGGTACTTGACTTCTACAACCAGAGAAGAAAACAGCTCTTTAATGTAATACCCAATAAAGCGCATAAAGCTCTTGCTGAGTTAGAAAATCATCATGATGTCAATATCATTACTCAAAATGTAGATGACCTACATGAAAGAGCTGGTAGTTCAAAGGTGCTTCATTTACATGGAGAGTTACTAAAAGCGCGTAGCACAAGAAATGAAAACGATATCATAACTTGGAAAAAGGATCTAAATCTGGGTGAACTATGTGCTAACGGGCATCAGATGCGACCTCACATTGTATGGTTTGGCGAACAAGTACCTTTGCTAGAAAAGGCAATAGAAATTACTCAAAAGGCTGATGTTTTGATAATTATTGGTACCTCAATGCAAGTTTATCCTGCGGCAAGTCTTATCGATTTTATTACACTTAATACCCCAATTTACTTCATCGACCCTAAACCTAGTGTAAGCTCATCTCAATACGATAATCTCACGGTTATTGAGCATACCGCTGTTAAAGGTGTACCTATTGTGGTTTCTGATTTAATTGATACAATACTCTAGTTTTTTTTGCCCAGGCAATAACCGAATTCCGTTGTTCTTCTGTTAAATTAGCTGCATCATGAGTCCATGTATATTCTTTTAAGGGCATCTCGCCAGCTTCAAGCATTTCAATAACTTCTTCCAGTTTATGATCTTTTTTCTTAACAGAATAGTTTGCCCATTCAGAGAAGTTTAAGTGCTTTTTTCCGTCTTTGACATGATTTGCTAACCAAAACGAAACAGGTGCTACATTGTTATACCACGGATATTCAGTATTGTTGCTATGACAGTCATAGCAACTTTCTCTCAAAATTAACCTCACATCTTGAGAAGGGTTGGTTTGTATGAGAAATTGGGCAGTATGGTCGCCTTGAGCTAGATTCTTTTCAGGACTGTAAAATTGCATTGCTACAAAGAGTACTAAAAGCGCTAACGCAACTTTTTTTAGTATTTTCATTATTTAAAATTTAGGGAACTATCATAAGTTACAGTTTTTATGAATAAAGAACAATTGTATAAAGCCTTAGGCAACGTGAACCATTCGAGAGAAAAACGTAAAGAAATGGCAATCTTGGTTTCCGATCATCGGAATCTGGTAGAACCTTTACTTGAAGTGGCTTTTAGAGATAAAGGCCATATATCATCGAAAGCTTGCTGGGTCATTGAGTTTACAGCAAAAGAAAACCTACCTTATATATTTCCGTATTTAGATGAATTTACTTCAAATATCGGATTATTAAAATTAGATTCTTCTGTGCGGCCTATGGCCAAAGTTTGCGAATATTTAATCACTTCTTATTTCATAAAAAAGGATCGTAAAGTAATCCAAGCACTCCATAAAGAACACCTTGAAAGAATAACAAGTGCTTGTTTTGATTGGCTTATAGGAGATCACAAAGTAGCCGCTCAGGCTTATTCAATGATTTGCCTGCTCTTGCTAGGAAGGAAGTTTGACTGGATTCACCCTGAGCTTAAAATGATACTACAACAAAACTACCATACCGGTAGTGCGGCATACCAGGCAAGAGCAAGAATGACCTTGGCTAAAATTGGTGGTTAGTTGTTAGCAAGCCATAAAAAGTCATAGTAACAAATCGACTTATCCTCAGATAAACATTTTTGAATTTTTCATCAGCTTGTTCTACATATTCTTTCAATCTCTTCAACTATTAGTTATCTTCGCCTTTTTCTAAAACCCACCAATATCACGCCATATGTCTTTGACCCAATTGAATGCCATATCTCCTATTGACGGACGCTACCGTAGCAAAGTTGCCAATTTAGCACCCTTCTTTTCTGAAGAAGCTTTGATTAAATATAGAGTACGGGTTGAGATCGAATATTTTGTCTCGTTATGTGAAATTCCGTTGCCTCAACTTAAAACATTCTATACCTCAAAATTTGATGTCCTTCGTGAAATCTATCTGAATTTCGATGCACAAGATGCTGCAGATATTAAAGAGATTGAGAAAGTAACGAACCACGATGTGAAAGCCGTTGAATACTTTATAAAGAAGAAATTCGATGCTTTGGGATTAGCTGAGTTCAAAGAATTTATCCATTTCGGACTTACCTCTCAAGATATTAATAACACCGCTATTCCGCTTTCTTTAAAGGAAGCCATGAACGAAGTTTATGTGCCTTTATACTTTCAAGTAGTAGGAAAATTAAAGGAACTGTCCGTTGAATGGGCAGAAATACCAATGCTAGCAAGAACACATGGTCAGCCAGCCTCCCCTACTCGATTAGGAAAAGAAATAGCCGTTTATGCAGAACGTTTGAAAGAACAATTCAATCTATTAAATGATATACCGAGTGCTGCTAAGTTTGGTGGTGCAACAGGAAATTACAATGCGCATAAAGTAGCCTACCCAACAATTGATTGGAAAGCTTTTGGACAACAATTTGTTCAAGAAAAGTTAGGCCTTCACCATTCTTTTCCGACCACTCAAATAGAGCATTACGATCATATGGCTGCTTTGTTTGATACCATGAAACGTATTAACACCATAGTATTAGATTTAGATAGAGATTTCTGGACCTATGTTTCTATGGATTATTTCAAACAACAAATCAAAGCTGGTGAAGTTGGTTCGTCGGCAATGCCGCATAAAGTAAACCCTATAGATTTTGAAAACTCAGAGGGAAACTTAGGGATGGCCAATGCCATATTTGAACATTTGTCAGCAAAGCTTCCTGTTTCTAGGTTACAACGTGATTTAACTGATAGTACGGTGTTAAGAAACGTAGGAGTGCCTTTTGCTCATACCATGATTGCATTTCAGTCCACTTTAAAAGGATTGGGCAAACTCCTATTAAATAAAGAAAAGTTTGAACAAGATCTAGAAAATAATTGGGCCGTTGTTGCCGAAGCCATTCAAACTATTTTGAGAAGAGAAGGTTATCCAAATCCGTATGAGGCATTAAAGGGCCTAACTCGAACAAACGCAAAAATCAATCAGCAATCAATTGCTGAGTTTATAGATACTTTAGAAGTTTCTGAAGTGATTAAAAGGGAGTTAAAAGCAATTTCCCCGAGTAATTATACTGGTATTTAATATAAGAAATCATATATCAATCACTACCCATTGGTAGGGTTGTTTATAATAAAAAAAGACCGTCAAATTTGACGGTCTTTTTATTAGAAATAGTGTGCTATTTATTTATTAATCTGTACTTCGTGCGGATAAGGAATTTCAATTCCTGCTTTATCAAGAGCTTCTTTAGTACCCTCAATGGTTGCAAAATAAACATCCCAATAATCTTCAGGCTTACAGAAAGGTCGTACAGCTAAATTCACCGAGCTATCCCCTAATTCTTCAACATTTACAGAAGGTGCAGGATCTTGTAAAACCATCGGATTTGCTTTTAACATTGCTAGTAATACATCTTTTGACTTTTTGATATCAGATCCGTAATCTACTCCCACAGTTGTATCTACTCGAATTTTACCTTCAGCGGTGTAGTTAATGATATTTCCATTGGCCATAGCTCCGTTAGGTACAATAGCAAGTTTGTTCTGTGGTGTAATCAATTTTGTTGTAAAGATTTCAATTTCTTTCACATTACCCAAAACACCTTGTGCTTCAATTAAATCATCAATTTTATAGGGTTTGAAAATCATAAGCAATACTCCACCCGCAAAATTCGAAAGAGAGCCTTGTAGCGCGAGGCCTATCGCTAAACCTGCCGCTGCAATTAACGCAGCAAAACTAGTAGTTTCAACCCCTAACGTAGAGACGACTGTAATAATCAAGAAAATTGTAAGAGCCCATTTGGCTAGGTTCAAAAGGAACTTTTGAAGCGATTTGTCATAATCTTGCTTGCTCATGCCTTTTCTAAGTACCTTCATTAATTTCTTGATAACCCAAGATCCAATAATGTAAATGAGAATTGCTCCTATTACTTTGGGACCGAATTCAACAGCGAAATCAATTCCTTTGTCAATCCATACTTGTGCGTCTTCCATAGTGATTTTTAATTTTTATTAATGTTTAATATTTATAGTTAGCCCAATATAAGAATTTGATGGTTCTTTGATTTACAAAACTTGATGTTTTGTAAAAATAAAAATCCCGTTACTGAATTTTCAGCAACGGGATTTTTAATTCAATAAAGGAAAAATTATCCTTTTAGGAGCTCTTCTAACTGCCCAAAACCTTCTCCTTTATAGTCAGACTTTTGAATCGCTTCTAATAACTGTACTAAATGTGCAGGGTTCATCTCATCTCCAAGAACACGTATCAAAGCAAAACCTTTTTCATCATTATCTCCATATATGATAACCTCATCAATAGCATCTTCATCTCCCAAATATTTTATAGTAGCCTTTCCATAGGGTGTATTCATTTTCATGAGCTGAACAAAATTTTCATTTTTAAGAATTGCTTCTACTTTTGTTTTTTCCGTTTCATATTCTGTTGCATTAGCACTTGACTTTTTAAAAGC
>RCNE010001106.1_pt1 | contig 14751 bp, 13 predicted proteins | sample 2041361 | NCBI WGS metagenome assembly RCNE01 (sample SAMN09708229, study PRJNA481090) | Marine sediment metagenome, whole genome shotgun sequencing project.
TCTCGTACGGTCCTGAAGTAAGGTACCGCACACCCTCTGCTCTGTGCATAAATTACTAGGCAATGGCTTCGAAAAGAACTAACACGCTCATGGCCGAAGCTGGGGCGGGTATTGACTTACCAGGACCGTACGAGGCAGGAAGCCGAGTATCGAGCGACACATGGATGTGCTTGAGCGAGTCCTGGTAAGTCAATACGCGCTCCAGCGCCCCCACTGCTTAGTTTAGAACGCACCAGACACATAAATAGGCCCCGAGACGCTGCGCTGGTAAATCCCGGCATGCTTGCGTCAGAAAAAGTAAAGACAGGTAAATACGGCATCACTTCATCCTGATATGCCGACAGGTTTGCTATCTTGTTGTCAGAACAGTCCATTTTTCCTGGTGAAAATATGAATATTGAAGCTGCCATTGCTGCAAACCGGTTTGGACTGGGTGCCCGCCCGGGTGAGTTGGAAAAACTGGAAAAGAATCCCAGGGTTGCCCTGTTGGACCAGTTGCAGGGACCGTCGGCACCTTCCGCTTACCTGGCAAAGCTGCCAAGTTCTGAAAAAGTCCTGGTAGAGGTTCTGCAGGTTCGGAAAGCGCAACGTGAGCTAAAAAAGAAAGCCGGAGACAACCCCGTACCAAAAAATGAAAAAAAAATGTACGCCAGCCTGGTCCGTTCTTATTACCTGGATCAGGTTGGTGCTCGATTTAACAATGCCGTCAAGACAGATTATCCTTTCCATGAAAGACTGGTGCGTTTCTGGTCCAATCACTTTGCCGTATCGGCGGATAAACAACCCGTCAGTGCGCTGGCGGGTCTTTATGAGAATGAAGCTATCCGGCCGAATCTGAATGGCAGTTTTTTCGAGCTGCTTCTGGCTGCTGAAACACACCCGGCGATGATCCTGTATCTGGATAATGAGCGATCAATAGGTCCTGATTCGGTGATTGCGAAACCGGCCAGGCGCAAGCGTAGGAAACGCACTGTCGGTATCAATGAAAACCTCGCGCGGGAAATTCTTGAATTACACACATTAGGTGTCGATGGTGGTTACCGGCAAGCAGATGTCACTGCGTTTGCAAAGGTCCTGACCGGTTGGTCGATAGGCAGCGATCAGGGCCGCTTCAAGGCGGGAACACCGGGGGCATTCCTGTTTCGGGAGATCGCCCACGAACCCGGATCGCAGGTCATTATGGGTGAGCGCTTTCAACAAGCCGGTTTTGACCAGGGTGTCGCTGTATTACGCAAACTGGCACTCGATTCATCCACCGCCCGGTTTATCGCCACAAAGCTGGTTCGTCACTTCGTCGCCGATCAACCACCGGCCCCGATGGTTGATCGGATCGCCACGGTGTTTCTGGATAGCGGCGGTAACCTGCCGGAAGTACATGCAGCATTGGTGCAATCGAATGAGCCCTGGCAGGTACCGTTTGCCAAGTACAAGACACCGGAAGAGTTCGTTATTTCAAGCCATCGTGCCTTTGATTATGTCCCGCTCAGGATGAAAACCGTCATCGGCGCCCTGGAGCAGATGGGGCAAATGCCGTTACGACCCGGTTCGCCGGAGGGTTGGCCGGATACCGCAGAGCAATGGGGTGGTGCAGATGCATTGTACAAACGCATCGAATGGTCGAATGCCGCTGCACGTCGGATTGGTGCCCGGCGTAATCCGCTGGAGATCGGCGAAATGTCCCTGGGTGCCAACTTCAGTGAGCATACACGCAACGCCATTAAACGTGCCGAGAGCGTGGTGCAGGGAATGACACTTCTTTTGGCTTCACCAGACTTCCAGCGGAGATAAATATGTTGCGCAGAAGAGATTTATTGAAAGCCTTAAGCCTCGGATCGATTGCAGTGGGTTTTCCGGGTTTGATGTTTGCAAATACCCCGGCCAACACCCGACTGGTGGTATTTATCCTTCGGGGTGCAATGGATGGCATGGCGATGCTGGCACCCTACGGTGATGGCAACTATGCCGGTCTGCGTGGTCAGCTGGCGCTGGCGGCGCCGGGCCAGACGGGTGGTGTTCTGAAAGCCGATGGCTTGTTTGGCATCCACCCGGCGTTGGAACACACCCACGAACTTTATCAACGCAAACAGGCCCTGTTTGTTCATGCCGTTGCCAGTCCGTATCGTGAGCGCTCACATTTTGATGGTCAGGATCAACTGGAAAGCGGCTCAAGTGTGGGGAATTTCAGACGTGACGGGTGGTTGAACCGGGCACTACAACCAATGGCCAGTCAACAGGGAAAGGAAAGCGCCATCGCGATTTCGCAAAATACCCCCCTGCTGCTTCGTGGCAGTCAAGCGGTCACGAGCTGGGCCCCCTCAAGTATGCCGGATGCCGCTGACGATACCTTGAGCCGTCTGGAATCCCTGTATGCCAATGATCCGTTTTTTGCGACACGATTGAAGCAGGCACTCGATTCCCAGCAGATCGCCGGCGGCATGTCCGGTTCAAAAAAAGCTCGTGGTAACCAGAAAAAACAGTTGGAAGAACTAATGAGTGCGACAGCAAGATTCCTGTCAGCCCCCGATGGTCCGCGGATCGCTGTGCTCGAATCGGGTGGTTGGGATACCCATGCCCGGCAGGGCGCAGCCAGCGGCAGTCTCGCGGGCAAATTCTCTATCCTTGATCATGGGATAGCGACCTTGCAACGGGACCTCGGAGATACCTGGTCGAAAACCGTGATTCTGGTGGTGACAGAGTTTGGTCGCACGGCAAAGGTCAACGGAACAGGCGGTACCGACCATGGAACCGCAACTGCGGCAATGCTGGTGGGTGGTGCAGTGAATGGGGGTCGTATCGTGGCCGACTGGCCCGGCCTGTCCAATTCGAACCTATACCAGGGCCGTGACCTGTATCCAACCACCGATATCCGCAGTGTCTTTAAGGGTGTGATGGTTGAGCACCTGCAACTACAGGAAAGTTTCCTTGATCGAAGCGTTTTTCCGGATGCAAACCCGGTTCCGATGATCGAAAACCTGGTGAATGCCTAGATCAGAGGTTCTTTAAAACGGTGGTTAGCGGGTTTATTGCCGCCACAGTGGCCGCAAACGCTTCAGCATCGGTTGCTCAACCATATAAAACGCCGCAATGCCCACCATGGTTGAGGTGCCGATACACGCCGTCACGAACATCAGTTGGGTTGCCAGGGTATCAGTCTGCCAACCCGGAATTAGCCACAAGGATTCGACTATTTCTATGCTCAGAATGTGGCTCAGATAAATGGAATAAGATGCATCACCGATCAATTTCAGGGAATTGACTCGGGGAATCTTGCCCGCTCTGTCGAGGCCCAGTGTAGCGACGACCAGCAATATGGCCGGAATACCCCACGTGATGATTCTCGTTTCACCGGGTAGCAAAGATATTTCAAAACCAATGAGCAGGACAATCGCGGTACCTATCAAGATGACGCACATCATCGGACTCAGCGCGATTCCGCGTAAATATATTACACCGATGAAGATACCGGCAAGAAACTCCAGCAAAAGCGTATCTGTATAGGTTATAAGCAAGGGGTTGTCTCTTGTCACCCATTGACCCATTACGACAAGTACCAAAAAAGTCGAGGCAAGTGACGCCAATCTCCATCGGGGTGAAATGAACAGGGAGGCACCGAATAGTAAGTAAAAAAACATCTCATAGTTGAGCGTCCACCCGGGTATCAGGATAGGCCATATCTGATCGCTGACTGATGGATGATAGTGGGGGATAAACAGCAGCGACTTTACGATATGAGAATGTTCAAGCTGTATGGTCTGAAAAATCTCGGGGACAAAGAGCTTCGGGATAATAATGACCAGAATAAAAAACCAGTAAAGCGGTACGATCCGAATGACGCGCCGATACCAGAAATAGGCGGGTCTTTGCGTCTTTGAAATAGTGGTTACCCACATGATGAAACCACTTATGACAAAAAAGATATCAACCCCTGCATTACCAAACCCCGAATAAGGAATGATTGAATCCGGGTTCATTTCCAGCACTTTTCTGACCGAATGGTGATAGACAACCATCATTGCGGCCAGGCCGCGAAGATATTGTATGGAAACGACCATCTTGTTCATTTTTGTTTTATCGTTTAACTAAACTGCATGGAGTTTTTGTTAACGGACATCCGCCGGGTCGTTGGGTTTTGTCGCGTTCGACGACCCGCAGTATATTACAGATAAGCTGTAGCTTAGCCAGGCTATTGATAGTATCGGGGCTGGCAAACCGGATAGTGGTAATACCCCGTGAGAACTCTGATACGCTTAACAACTTGTGTAGTTGTCTGATAATGGAATGAATAAATGCATAAGGTTCTGATTTCAATAGTAATTGTTTTTCTGGTGAGTTCACAGGTTCAAGCGGCAGAATTGCAGACTCCGTTGGAGAAATCCGGCTGGACCAGGTTAACGTCCCATGACCAGATGATGAGCTATTTGAAACCAATGGTCGATTCTTCCGCCAGGGTAAAAATGAATACCATTGGCACTTCTGTTTCGGGTAAGACCATTCCTGCCTTGTACTTTTCGAACGATAAAGTTTTCGGAAGCCGGCGCGACAAGAAGCCGGTGGTTTTGATCTTCTGCGGACAGCATGGCGATGAGCCTTCCAGCGGTGAGGCCGCCATGATCGTGACGCGAAGACTGTTAGATGAAGACGCCGGCTTATTAAAAAATATGGACCTGATCCTGGTTCCACAGGTTAATCCGGATGGTTTGGATGCGGGCACACGCCGTAATGCGAATGACATGGATCTGAACCGCAACCACGTTATTCTCAGCGAGCCGGAGTCGAATGCCGTCCACCAGCTGTTTTTGGACTGGATGCCTGAAGTGACCCTCGATGTTCATGAATACAACGCCGTTCTGGAAAGCTGGATTGAGGCGGGATATCTCAAGGATGCCGAGGAAATGTTGGGCGGTGTAACCAATCTCAACATTGATTCTGAAATCATCGAATTTACCCGGAACACTTTTATACCTGAAACAGGTAAAGGGATCGAACAGGACGGTTTCCGTTTTCACCGATATATTGTCGGCAGCCCCTTCGGTGAAGGTGTCGTACGATTCAGCACCACCGCCATCAATGATGGCAGACAAAGCATGGGTATCTATAACACCCTGTCATTTATCATTGAGGGCAAGCGCTATGGAAATCTCACGAATGAAATAGAGAGACGCACAAAAGGCCAGGTTTCGGCGATGATCAATTTTCTAAAAACTACATCCCGGCACGCCTCAGATATGCTGTCCATTGTGAACCAGGCGCGCTTGAGAATGGCGGACATGAATCAAAGCTTTATCCAAATGGAATATTTCCCGGACCAGGATAATCCGACTCTGAACTTCCCGGTATTTGATCTGAATAGCTGGACACACACGGTCAGGGATCTGGAGAATTTCAAGCCGCGGGTTTTGGTTAAGAAAAGCGTCACCAAGCCGGCTGGGTATTCTTTTGCAGCCACCGAAACAAGGCTGATTGAGCTTCTGAACAGGCATCGGGTTCCAATGCTGGTACTGAATAGCAATCAACAGGCTGAAACAGAGATATATCAGATCAAACATGTAAGCGATGCTATCGATGAGGAGAAACCTGCATATCTGGTTGATCTGGAAAAGACCGTTAAAAATGAAAAACTGCCGGCCGGTACGATCATTGTTCCCGTAGAGGGTGCGGCTTCAAATCTGATTCCACTTTTATTGGAGCCGGAATCCACCTGGGGAGTAGTGTCATCACGTGCCACCGGCAAATACAGGTTTGACAGTTACCTGGTTGAAGGTAAGCCGTATCCTGTTAAACGATTGATATCAATTGAAAAATATGATTTGAAACAACTGACTGATCAGGCTGAATATAAGTGAATTCCTCTAATACACCGCAGTTGGTCATCATAAAAGGGCGTTTCCAAGGGCCACCGGATTCCGCCAACGGTGGTTATTCCTGTGCCATGATCAGCCAGTTTATTGACGGCCCGGCGGCCGTGCGCCTGCGTATTCCACCACCACTGGATACTCCCATGGAGCTGCGTAAGAGCGATGGTCGGGTTGAGCTTTATCATCAGGGTGAACTCGTAGCATCCGGCCAGTCTGCCAAGGTGGAGCTTGATATTCCAAAGCCACCCGACTTTGTCCAGGCACAGGCGGCGTCCGCTCGCTACCGGGGCTTTGATTCACATTTCTACCCGGGTTGTTTTGTCTGCGGACCGGAGCGTGAGCACGGTGACGGGCTGCGAATATTTGCAGGTCCTGTTGAAGCCGGGGCCGGTCCTGTAGCTATGGTGGCAGCAGCCTGGATACCCGATGAAACACTCGTCGACTCATCAGGCTTCGTGGCGCCCGAGTATATCTGGGCCGCGCTTGATTGCCCGGGTGCCTATGCGTTCCCGGAACCACAACAAGCGGTGCTCCTGCTGGGTGAACTTGCCGTCTCCATCAAGGGTTCTATCTCAGCAGGCGAGAAATGTGTCCTGATTGGCTGGGAAATCAGTCGCCAGGGCCGTAAGCATTACACCGGTACAGCGTTGTTTGGCGAGTCGGGATCGTGCCGTGCCACCGGTTACGCCACCTGGTTTGAAGTTCCCAATAAGGATTCAATATGTATGCAGTGATATTCAAGGCAACCGTGGCAGAGTTGGATGATGAGTATTTGCGCATGGCGCAACAACTGAAAACCCTGGCATTTGAAAAGTACGGTTGCCAGGATTTCGTTTCCGTTACCGAGGGTAATGAAGAGATTGCGATCTCTTACTGGGAAACCGAGCAACAGATCCGCGACTGGAAAAATGATCCGGAGCACAGGCTTGCACAACGCATGGGCCGGGATAAGTGGTATCGATCTTTTAGTATTGAAATCTGTGAAGTTATCAGAAAACGATAGGAACTTATCGAAATGTCGATGCACTTTTTTTGTAGGTCGTCTCGATCGCACTGAGTAAACCGGTCCCGGGGTGGATTGCGTCTGCTTAGCGTCTATACTAAATGTTGAAAGCAACAAACTCCTGGAGAATGACATGGTTGAACCCACAAACAAAAAATCCCCTAAATGGTTCATGGTTGTTTCGGCGGTATTACTGGTTTGGAATTTGTTGGGCGTGATGGCCTATATTTTGCAAGTTACGATGAGCCCGGAAACACTTGCTGCACTGCCGGATGAACAGCGTCAACTTATTGAAAACACACCTGCATGGGCAACGGCGGCCTTTGCGGTTGCGGTCAACTTCGGTGTGCTGGGTTGTCTTCTGTTGCTGTTAAAAAGAAACCTGGCCGGACTCTTTCTACAACTGTCACTGGCCGCTGTGCTGGTGCAGATGTTCCACGCTTTCTTCATGAGCAAGTCTTTTGAAGTCTTCGGTCCCGGTGGGTTGGTTATGCCGGTGATGGTGATAATTATTGCCATATACCTGGTGACATTGGCGGCCAAGGCCAAGGCACATAGCTGGACCAGTTAAGGTTTGGTCCCTTCAACAGAAAAAACAAGAAAAATCATTCCACCGGTTTATTTGCTGGCAACACTGGTGTTGATGTGGCTCATGCAGTTAAACCTTCCGGTGTTTCAGTATATCCACGAGCCGGTGGCTTACGCTGGAGTTGTCGGTGTGTTTTTGGGTATTATCATGGCAGCCATATCGGCAGGTATGTTCAAAAAGGCAGGCACGGGACTCAAGCCATTCGATGAAGCGACCATACTGGTGACAGGCGGCTTCTACCGCTACACACGAAACCCGATGTACGTTGGCATGTTCCTGATGCTGGCGGGTGTAGCCTTTCTGATGGGAAGTATCGGTGCGGCCCTGCCGGTGCTTGTGTTCATACTGATCATGCGCAACAACTTTGTAATGGGTGAAGAACGTTTTCTGGAAGCGACCTTTGGCCAGCAATACCTTGACTATAAATCTACAGTGAGACGATGGCTTTGAAATCAGACAAAGAACCGCAAAATCGCACGGCCTACCGTGTGCACACAGACCGCCTGGTGCTCAGGTGCTGGTCACCCGAAGATGCCCCGGCCCTCAGAACGGCTCTGGATGCCTGTGATGCGCATCTGCGACCGATGATCCCTTTCATGAAGGATGAGCCCAGGTCCTTACAACAAACGGCACAGTGGCTAAGAGGGCATCGCGCCGCGTTCGATCTGGGGCAGATGTTTCGCTACGCGGTATTTGACGCTGAAGAACAGAACCTGGTCGGTGAAAACATGCTGCTGGCGCGTGTCGGTCCCGGTGGTCTGGAAATCGGATACTGGACACACAAGGATGCGATCGGTAAAGGTTTTGCGACCGAGGCCAGCAGCGCCATGATCCGGGTGGCTTTTGAGATCGAAAAGGTCAAGCGGGTAGAAATCATGTGCGCCCCTGAAAACAAGGCCAGTGCATCGATACCGGCCCGCCTGGGTTTTACACACGAAGCCACATTAAAAAAACGTGCGCTTGATTCACAAGGCGATACCTGTGATTTGATGGTTTGGAGTCTTTTTGCTGCAGATTACCCTTCAAGCCCGGCCGCTAACATCGCATTCAAAGCGTTTGACTGCATGGGTGAAATCATCACCTGATAGCACAAATGAGGAAGGCAGAAATGACAGGCAAATTAGTCAATATTAAAGAAATCGAATACAGGTCCTTGCAGAATTTTCTGCACAAGGTGATGGAAAACCAACCGTGATGCGCTATATCATACGTAATCAGGCAGGAATGGCTGAATATTGGGAAGGTAAATAAACCTTACGGCAGGTAGCTAATTTGTGCTGCCTTGCCAAATACAACACGATTAAAAGCAGGTGATATTATGAAAAGAATGATTTTTGCGGTGCTGATGTTGATAACGTCAATGGCGGCCCTGGCCCAGGATGATATTACGAATGACGGCTCCAGGGTGGTATTGCCGTTGAACGCCCAGGCATGTAATCTGCCGTCAGCTCCCCCACCGATTCCTGAACCTCCGGCAAAAGAAGACCTGTTGAAGGCACAAAAACTCATCAAACAGTTTCAAGGTGAGATGGAGATCTATCGCACTTGTCTCGATAAGGACAGTGAAAGCGGAGAACTGAGCCAGGGTAACCAGTTAGCGATTGCCAATGCGCATGATTACTCGGTCGATATGGAAGAGCGTGTAGCTGCCATGTTTAATGAAGCCCTGCGGTCATACAAGGCTGGTTTAGCCAAATAACTAACCGCACCCCGGGATATAAGCCGGGGTTCGATAGCTGCGGGTTCAGTCACCCAGCAGGTATTTCTGTAGAAACAAAAACGTGGCCTGTTCAAACAGGTCACGGTTTTCTTTTCTGTCATAACCATGGCCTTCATTCAGGGCATTCATGTACCAGACCGTCTGACCTTGCTCACGCAGGGCTTTTACCATTTGGTCAGACTCTGACTTGGGTACAATCGGATCATTGCTACCCTGTTGGACAAAAAGTGGAATCTTTATACTGTCGACATTATTCAGCGGACTGATCTTTTCCAGGAAGGCGCGCATTTCCGGGTCACGTTCATCGCCGTATTCCATACGACGCAATTCGCGCCGGTAATCCTGGGTGTTCTCCAGGAAGGTCACAAAGTTGGTGATTCCCACACGGTCTACGGCGGCACGCAAGCGGTCACTGTAGCGGGTTGCTGACGCAAGTGCGACATAGCCACCGTAACTGGCTCCGATGATCGCCACCCGCTCCCTGTCCAGTTTTGGCTGTTGTGCGATCCAGTCAAGCAGGGCGCCGATGTCTTCCACCGACGCTTCGCGATTGTAGTCATCATCCATCGTAATGAAGTAGGAGCCATAACCCAGTGAGCCACGGACATTCGGGGCGATGACTGCTGCCCCCAGTTCATCGATCCACATCTGAAAATCACTGTTAAAACGTGGCCGGAACTGATTTTCCGGACCACCGTGGACATGGATGATCACCGGGAACGGACCGTCGCCCCGGGGAAGATATGCAAAGGCAGGGATGGGAATTTCTTTTTCCTCACCTTCATCTATAACAGGCGAGAGAAATGAAAACGCAATAGGATCTGAAAACTTCGCTGTATTCAGCCCGCCTGCTTCACTGAATGTCCAGCGGGTCAGTTTACCTGCAGACAAGGGCTTACGGTTAAGATCGAGCACGAAAGCCTCGTATGGGTTTTGTGCGGAGTTCAGGGTCATTCCCAGTCGCCTGTTATCGGGGCTGAAGTTCAAATCAGTGACCAGACCTACCGGGATTTTCTCGACATGTTTGTAATTCAGGCGTTCAGGATCAAACAGGTAAAGACGGCTGATACCGCCCACGTTGGCAACAAACGCGCCACGTTTACGGTCGGGGCTCAGGACAAACTGGGTGATATCCCAGCTGCTGGTGCTAGGCACAAAGGTAATATCCGGCGATTCACCCAGGTTTGCCTTTGCCAGTTCAGCAGCCCCCCCGTGTTGATTGGTTACAAAGTAGACGCTGTCATCCTTCCGGCTAAAACCGCTGGCGATATTGCTCGACGGGTTTTCCGCATCTCCAGCCAGCAGTGTCAGCTCCCCATCGGGCAGTTCCTTAATGTAGACCCTTGAATCGGCCACACTGACAAATTGCTGGATCAGCAACATCTTGCCATTACGACTGAAGTCAACAGGCTTCCAGAGCGTGCCGTCTTCAGTTGCAAGCAGCAGGGTGGCCGGATCGGACGATGCCGATTTTTGTATCCATATGTCATTTGAGCGACCGTTTCTGCGTGTGGAGCGATAGGCTAGTTTTTTGCCTTGCCGGTCCCACGCCATGCGGTTGTTCAAAGCCTCCCCATCGGACAGCAAACGCATCAGGCCATTTTCCGGGTTTAACAGGTATACCTGATCGAACTCACTACCACCTTCATCAAAGGTCAGAGCAATCAGGTTGCTATTGGGTTGAAGCGCTACCTCGCCTATTGGCTCTTCGCCAAAGGTCACCTGGTAGCGGGCACCGCCGGGCATGTCAACCCTGTGCAATTGCGTGACGGCCCCCAGGCGGGTCTTGATAAAAATACTCTTACTGTCTTTCGACCAACTGGAGAAACCGGCAGATCGTATGTTCTGGTAACGGCTGAGTATCGGTGGCAATGATTCGGGTATCGGTGGAATATCCTCCATGACCAGTTGACCATCATTGGCTGTCCAGCGCTGTACCTCAGCAGTTGAGCCGGTGCTGGTAAGCAGCAGCAAAAACAGGCCGGTTAACAGTGTTCGCATAGATGATCCTTAAAGTTCTGATAAATTTATTTAAAAAAGGTCTGTTAGGGCCTCTGAATAAGCATGATTTTGCCCGTTTTTTTTTAATAGAGCCTGTGTAGTGTAATCGGTATAATCCCTGCTCAACACAGCTACTGAATATTATGCACAAACCCCTTCATATCATAATTCTTGCTGCCGGTGCAGGAACCCGCATGAAGTCACGGGTGCCGAAAGTTCTTCAAACTATCGGCGGTCAGCCAATGATTATTCACGTATTGGATACCGCATTGCAACTTCAACCGGCAGGTGTGCACGTGGTTTTCAACCCGAAGGTACCCGAAGTCCGGGAGGCATGCACTGCCTTTGACATCACCTGGGCCGCGCAGGCGCAGCAACTGGGAACCGGTCACGCGGTCCAGCAGGCCATGCCGGGAATTCCGGAAGAGGCCAATGTGCTGGTGCTCTATGGTGACATACCATTGCTCGAAGCCGGTGTATTGAAAAACCTGGTTGAGTCACCTTCAGAGGGGATAAAAGTTCTGACGATGAACATTGCAGAGCCGAAGGGTTATGGACGTATCGTTCGTGATGAAAACGGTAATGTCACAGGTATCGTTGAAGAACGTGACGCAAGCAAAGTACAAAAAGCCATCACCGAGGTTAACTCGGGCATCATCATGGCGACACGTTCAGTACTGATGTCATGCCTGGAAGAAATGGCCAGTGAAAACTCTCAAAACGAGTACTATCTGACCGATGTAATTTCCATTGCATATGCAAAAGGAATTCAAACCAGCGGGGTTTGTGCACCGGTTCCGACGGACCTGGAAGGGGCGAATGATCGCATTCAACTGGCGGAACTGGAACGGCGGTATCGTATGAAAAAATCCACAGAATTAATGCGGGCAGGCGTGCAATTGGCTGATCCGCAGCGTGTCGATATACGCGGCAGGGTTGAGACAGGCAGCGATGTCTTTATAGATGTCAATGTCGTGCTGGAGGGCGATATCAGCCTCGGTGATGATGTGCATATTGGTCCGGGTTGTGTATTAAAAAACTGCCAATTGGCAGCCGGAACACGGGTGCATGCTTACAGTGTGCTGGAAGGAATGCGTAGCCTGGGTGCCTGCGATATCGGGCCATTTGCCCGCGTTCGCCCTGGCACTGAACTGATGGAAGGTTGCAAGGTTGGCAACTTTGTCGAAATCAAAAAAACCACACTCGGCAAAAACAGTAAGGCCAGCCACCTGAGCTACCTGGGTGACAGCAGTATTGGTGAGCGGGTTAATATAGGTGCAGGTACCATTACCTGCAATTATGATGGTGTTAATAAACACCGCACCGTAATCGAAGATGATGCCTTTATCGGTTCTGATACCCAGCTGGTTGCACCGGTAACTGTTGGCGCAGGCGCAGATATCGGAGCGGGCAGTACGGTAACCAAGGACGCCCCGGCGGGACAATTGACCATTAGCCGTGCCAAGCAAGTCACAATCAGCAGCTGGAAACGGCCGGTAAAAAAATAAGGGAACCAGATTATGTGTGGAATAGTTGCAGCATCTGCCAGGCGAAATATTCGGGATATCCTGATTTCAGGACTGCATACACTCGAATATCGCGGATATGATTCAGCAGGTATCGCGCTACAGCAGGATGGCTATCTGGCGAGAGTGCGCGCAGCGGGTAAGGTCAAAGACCTGGAAGCCCTGTTGGAATCCTCACCCATCAACGGCCAGTGCGGTATTTCCCATACACGCTGGGCCACCCACGGTGTACCGAGCACCGAGAACGCGCATCCGCACACCTCCGGCGATCAGCTTGCCCTGGTACACAACGGCATTATCGAAAACCATGAAGAACTGCGATTGGAATTGCAGGCCTCGGGCTGTAAGTTCAGCTCTGAAACTGATACCGAGGTGATGGTTCACCTGATAGCCCAACTGATGGATTCAGGTTTGGATTTGTTTTCCGCCCTGCGCCGGGCCATCGGTCGTTTACGTGGCGCGTTCGCCATTGCCGTAGTCAGCGCTGCTGAGCCCGGTGTCGTTGTGGGCGCAAGGAAAGGCAGTCCGCTGGTATTAGGTGTCGGACGTGGCGAGCATTTCCTGGCATCAGATGTTTATCCATTGCTGGGTGAAACCGATTCCTTTATTTTTTTGCAGGAAGGTGATGCGGTCAGCCTGAATGCAGATGGCTATCAAATCGTCGATGAGAATGATCAGTTGGTTCAACGGCAGGTTAAACAGGTTGAGACCAAGGCTGATTCGGTACAAAGGGGTGTCTACCCCCACTACATGCTGAAAGAGATATTTGAGCAACCCCAGGCTGTGGCTGAGACGCTTGAAGGCCGGCTGGGTGCCACCGTCATATTGCCCAATATTTTCGGCGTTGGAGCGGAGAAGTTGCTGAAGCAGGTCAAGCAGGTTCACATCGTCGCATGCGGCACTGCCTATCATGCGGGCCTGGTTGCCAGCTACCAGTTAGAGCAGCTGGCCGGTATACCGTGCCAGGCTGAAATTGCCAGTGAGTACCGTTACCGCAAGCCCGTTGTACCTGGAAATACCCTTTTTATAGCGGTGTCCCAATCCGGTGAAACCGCGGATACGCTGGCCGCATTGAAACATGCAAAACAGGCCGGTTATGTCACAACACTGGCAATATGTAATGTTGCCGAGAGCTCCGTGGTACGTGAAGCCGATCTTGTATTGATGACACGTGCCGGGCCCGAGATCGGTGTCGCTTCAACCAAGGCATTTACCACTCAACTGGTTGCCTTACAGTTGCTGGTGCTGGAACTGGCGCGTATGAATGGTGTTGATAAAGATGAGTATGCCGGTTACGTGGCAGATTTACATCGTTTGCCGGATCTGCTCAATGAGGCACTAAGCCTTGATGGCGAATTCAAGGCCCTGGCAGGCGCTTTCATAGATAAGAATCACGCCCTGTTCCTGGGCCGGGGCAGCCATTACCCGATTGCGATGGAAGGTGCTCTGAAACTCAAGGAAATTTCCTATATCCATGCGGAGGCCTATGCCGCCGGTGAGTTGAAGCACGGCCCGTTGGCGTTGGTGGATGCCGAAATGCCGGTTTTTGCTGTCGCACCCAACAATATTTTGCTCGAAAAGTTGATCAGCAATATCGAAGAGGTCAGTGCAAGGGGCGGTGAGTTGTACGTCATAGCCGACTCCAATGTCGTTTCAAATTTCCAACAGCGGCATGGCCATGTGATCGGCCTGGACACCGGCGGACCGCTATTGGCCCCGGTGGTCATGACCATACCCTTGCAGTTGCTGGCGTATCACGTAGCAGTGCAGCGAGGAACCGATGTAGATCAACCGCGTAACCTGGCTAAATCAGTGACGGTGGAATAACCCAGTTTTGTTCAGGATTATGTTCAGGACAAGGTGAGACCAGGTACTGGTCGAGAGAGTGCCCTGGGGTATGAACGGTATATCGCGGGTGAGCACATGGATGTGCGGCGCGAAGCGTCTGGGGACCACTTGTGTGTCTGGCGCTTCCTCAACTAAGCAGTGGGGGCGCTGGGGCGGGTATTGTCTTACCGGGACACGGCACAAGTACATCCCTGTAGCCTCATCCTCGG
>RCNE010001107.1_pt1 | contig 14746 bp, 16 predicted proteins | sample 2041361 | NCBI WGS metagenome assembly RCNE01 (sample SAMN09708229, study PRJNA481090) | Marine sediment metagenome, whole genome shotgun sequencing project.
TGCAACATGGCATTCACTTTCATATCCAAGCTTTCTAACATTCTATTCAAACGTCTAGCGGCAGGTTTTTCGTCTTCTATAATAAGTATTTTCATTATTTTAAATCTTTGATTTCTTTAGATTCTTTTTCCATCAATTCTTTGACCTTTCTGTCTTCCCAATTTTTACCTAATAAAATAGAAAAAGCGTCAAAAACAACGAGTCCATGAATTAGCAAACCAATACCCCAAGGTATCCATGTAAAAAACATACCAATATCAAACGAAGAGTCACTAAAGGATTCTCCATTTCCAATATTCCTACTAATTTTAAATACGGTTATGATACTGTTTACAATAAAATATATAGCCAAATGCCAGTAAAAACCTTTGATAGATTCTACTTTCTTTTTAGCTTTTAAATATTTATTTGATTCCATAATCATTTATTTATTCCCATTTCTTATTTTCAATCTCACTATCCTTATTCATCAATTCTTTAATCTTTCGCTCTTCCCATCCTTTAAAAAAAGAAAATTTATGTCTATACACATACAAACCATGAATTAATAATCCTATACCCCAAAGAATAGGTGTACCAATTATTTCAACATTCATCCAGTGTAAAAATCCTGGATCATCAATCGTCGTCTCATTTAGAACGAAAATGATAGCCTTCCTTTTAAGAACAAGAAGGATAATATTAATTATAAAATAGACCAGCACATGTTTATGAAAACCTCTAATCTTTTTAACATGTTTTAAAGCTTCTTCATATTTAGTATACTTTGTATTTTCCATAATCTTAGTTATTTCCACAATTTCTGATTTTTTATTAAGCCTTTCTCTTGTTCGTCTTGATCTATAAATTGTTTAATTTTACGCTCTTCCCAATTTTTCCCTAATAAAAAGGTAAATGCATCAAAAACCACGACTCCATGAATTAACAAACCTATGCCCCATGGTCCCCAAGTAAAAAGCAAAGGCATATCCCAAATAGCATTTAAAACAGGTACTCCTTCTGCTATATCACTAATGACTTTAGACACCGTTATAAACCCATTGACAGCTAAATAAAAGAACAAATGCCAATAAAACCCTTTGATATCTTCTACTTTCTTTTTAGCCTTTATATATCTATCTTCTTCTTTGTATTTATTTGTTTCCATAATCTTAGTTATTCCCACCATTTCTGATTTTTAGTTAATCCTTTTTCTTGATTATCTCTATCCATATATTCTCTAATCTTACGATCTTCCCAGTCTCTATTAAAAATTGGGCTCCAGCCAAATGCTTTTGCTGCATGAAAAGCCAGGCCTATTCCCCAACCCAATGCCGGCCATAAAAACCAGACATAATGAAAATCATTTGTAAGATAGTTTATGATCGCTAAACCTGGAATTACTACCAAATAGGAAGTTAAATTTGAATAAAATTTCTTTAATTCTTCTACTTTTTCTTTAGCTCTTAAATACTTATTTTGTTTATCTGAATTTTCCATAATTAACTATTTTTTGATTCTTCTTTTTCCATAAACTCTCTAATCTTACGTTCTTCCCATTTTCTTCCTGTAAAAGGGCTATATCCATAAGCTTCCATACCATGTGCAAGAACTCCAAAGCCCCAACCCAACATTGGAAAAATGACCCAAGGAAAGTCCGTTGTTCGATAATTAATAAAAGCTAAAACAGGAATAACGATGGCATAGGATAACAAGTTTGAATAAAACCCTTTAATAGCTTGTACTCTTTCTCTTGCCTTAATATATCTTTTATCTTCTATATATGATTCTTGTGTTTGTGTTTGTGTTTGTGTTTGTGTTTGTGTTTCCATAACTGAAATTCGTTTAGTAAGCATCGGTAGTGCAACTGAAAAATGTGATGCTGTTTTGTTAATTTTTACTTGTCTATTAGATAGTAAGCTATAGCGTTGTTTAATATTCGATAAACCCACCCCTGTACTCTTTTTTAAAACTTCTTTAGGTTGCAAGATATTCTCTACAATCAAGCTACCGTCCTTTTCAAAAATTCTAATTTTTAAAGGATTTGCCGAGTTTACAATATTATGCTTTACGGCATTCTCCAATAACAACTGTAATGATAAAGGCACCACTCTAGCATCTGGATTAGTTGCCTTTTCGGGGATTTCAAAAATGATACTATCCTCAAATCGCATCTTTAATAAGCGTACATAGGTCTTCGCAAATTTTAACTCTTCATCTACACTAATTAATTCTTTGTTTTTTTGTTCCAATACATACCTATATACTTTAGATAGTGAAGTAGTAAAGTTTTGCGCAGCAATGGGGTTTTCATCAATTAAACTCGTCAATACGTTTAAACTATTGAATAAAAAATGAGGATCTAATTGATTTTTTAAGGCATCAAATTGTGCTGAAGCAGTACCGGCTATAATTTTTTGCTCGATGACTTTACCTTTTTGTAGTTCCTTATAAAAATAAAAAGCATGAAAAAATAAAGATGCCACTACGGTAATTAATAATGATATTGAATAAAATGTACCATTTTGTAATTCTTCAGTATAAAACTCTTCATAACCTTCACCTTTTATGGCCATTTCTTGAATCATACGGAGAAAAATAATAGTAATCATTGTAATTAAAACTCCACCAATAGCTCCAATTACTAATCTATATTTAGCATATTTTTTCCATTGTAAAGTATTCAAATATTCAAAAAAGTGACTGTTAACAAAGGTTAACACTATTGAATACATTTGATACAAACCAAAATTTATCAATGTTTTTTGGTTTATTACTACAACATCATTTGTAAAAAAAGCAAAGATCCAATCAATAAGGAATAGGCTTGTTCCTATAATAAAACCTACAAATACTATTTTTTTAAAATTTGACATTATACTTATTAATATTTAATTTTTATTGTGTTATTCTTTGATGATAAAACAAACTTTGCATCCTTATATTTTGGCGGACCAAAACTCCCTTTCGCATTATTACTCATTGCCGTTGGTTCTTTAGGTATTCCTAAAAAATTAGTATCTAATTTTCCGTTTCCGTTTTTATCATAAAAAGATGAAACCGCATATTCTCCTGGTTCTAGTTCTTCAATTATAGCCGATGCTTTACCATTTTCAACTTCTACAATAGTTCCTTTTAAAGGTTTTTTTAAGAAGGTATCTTCACTCTCATATATCGCCACGTATATACTGCCATTATTGTATTTACTAATCTCAAAATCAATTGTTAAAACAGCTGAAGCTATAGTAATTGATGAACTAAAAATATACGTTAGTAATATGCTTAAAAGTGCCTTCATTTATTGTTTTTTTTTATGTTAAAATCTAATAGTTAAATCTAAGGATTTATTTTCAACCGTAAATTTTGCATCTTCAAAGTTTGGAGGCCCCATTCGTATTACATTATTAGATGAGCCATAATCTTCTAGTGGCATTCCATTAGTTCCAAAATCCATTATATTGTTTGAGTTCTTATCGTGCAAACATACAATAGCATACACTCCCGGTTTTACATTTTCAAAAACTATTTGAGATTCTGCATCTGCTATTGTTGCTTTTTTTGATACTAATGGTTTACGCTGCATAAAATTTTCATTAGAATCATATAAGGCAAAAACTACTTCTCCTTCTGTACCATTTACATTAGGTACTGTAACTGTAATATTCGTTAGAATATTTTCTTTAACTGGATTTACTGCTTGTGCTTGTACAAAATGAGAAACAAAATACAATACTACTAATGTGATAATTCTTACCATGACTGTTGATTTTAAGTGAAACATTGTTTAATTATGATTCAAAAGTCATATAAATCACTCGTATTTTAAATTAAGTATGACCGAATTGTCATTTTTTGAGGATGAATTGTAAGTTCATCTCTAAAAACTTATAAAATCGCCAACAAAGCACTATTTAGTAGGTTGTACGATAAAACTAAAAATGGTAATTAGTTCTCTTCTTCGAAAGTAATATGCTGATAGGCACCAATATCTGGCGTTGTAGTTCTACTGACACCTAAAATATCAAATGGTACAGAAAGCGCCGTATTCATATCGGCATTTTCTATAGCCTCAGAATCTTGACCAATTATTAAATCATTGAGGTTTGTATTTTTAAAATTTGGAATACCATTTAAAATGATATTTTGATATATCGCTACATCCGTAAAGTCAAACAAAGGATTATTTAAAAGATTTGTATCATTCGTATCAAACTTTAGCATGCTATTCTTTACGTTAAAATCAAAAACTGTTCCTTCTACTCTATCTAAAATAAATTCAATATCTTGATTGCCATCGATAATACAATTGGTAAAATTGGCTTTATTAAGGTCATTTGTAACGATAACTTCATTATTATTTTGGTCTACAGTTGTGAAATAATTATTGACCAATACTGCAGGAAATTGCCTAAAAGTATTATTCCAATAATTAGCAAAAGTTGAATGTTTAAAATTATAAGAACCGCCAATGGTACAAGCCAATAAAGACTGCCCAGCATTGGAAATGACTAAATTTTCACCTTCTATAGTTGTTTGACGTCCTAAGATTCCGAAGTTAGAAGCATTGTAGATCTGCGTATTTTTTATTTCTAAAGTAATGTCTGTTCCGTTAGAAGCATCGACTAATAACCCAATAGTACTATTTTTTATAATCGCATGCTCAATTTCGTGACCGGCACTTCCTTCTCTAAGCCATATCGTTCCCCATTGACCTGCGATATCCGAAAAATTAGGCTCGAGCCTATCGCCTTCAAAAACAACTTCGTTCCCTAATTCTCCGTTAACTTTTAAGGTTGCATTTGGCTGTGTTAATAATCCTGAACCGTTATGAAAATAAACTTTTGTGCCTGCTTCTATAGTTAAGGTTTTGTTTTCTGGTACTCCTACATAGCCATAAATAACATAGGGTTTTTCGTTTGTCCATGTAGTCGTATCATCTAACAAAAAGCCCTCTATTTCAATATCATCACCCATTTCATCTTGACCTAAAACAATCGTTTCTTTGATGCCTTGGGCGTCACGCTGTGGAAATAAAAAATGTGCATCCTGTACCAATGTCACTAAGTCTACATCTTGAAAATTATTAGCAGCATCGAAGACAATAGAATCTAAATATAATGGGTTTGTAACCGCATCAACATCTATAGTTGCCTCAACAAAAATAAAAATGCTGTCTTTTGCCAAAATATCAATATCCGAAAAGGTTTTACCTGCTATTCCGTCAACATTCAATCTATAAAAAGAAGCTTCTCCACGACCTAAAGCAATGCTAGGTATGGTAATCGCATTCGTATTTCTATTGTATACCTTAAAACTTCTGGTACTAGAACTTATCGTTGAAAAAACAGTGTCTAAAAAAATAGTGTCTTTAGAAAAAGTGAGTTTTCCAGAACTTCGTATTGTATCAAAATCTTTACGACAAGAGTTTAAGAAAATTACTCCTAAAATAAGAACTATAGCATAGGCTACTCTCATATAATTATTTTTTCTTCAATTTAATTTCAAACAATTTGCTCCATCTTTTACCAGTTACAAATAAGCGATCATTTTCAGCATCATAGGCAATACCATTCAACACATTATCCGATCCCTTTTTATTTGCTTTTTCTTGTAAGCCTTTTAAATTAGCAACTCCTTCTACAGCACCAGTATCATGATTTATAATCAAGATACTGTTCTTTTGCCATTTGTTAGCATATATTTTACCATTAATGTATTCTAACTCATTCAATTCATCTGTTTTTCTATTATGTGTATACGCCTCTATAAAATGTTCTTCTTTTTGCGTTTCGGGGTTTAAAAACCATAGTTTTTCAGTGCCATCACTTTTAATTAATTTATCGGCAGTATGTGTTAAGCCCCAACCTTCTTTACTTTGGTTATAAGGAAACTCACTTAGTTTCTCGAAAGTCTCTAAGTCGAACACAAAACCCATCATTTTCTGCCATGTTAGCATGTATATTTTATTGTCAAAAATGGTCATTCCTTCGCCAAAAAATTGGGTATCCAACTCATATTTCTGGACAATTTTACCTGTTTCAATTTCTACTTTACGGATTGAGGATTCTCCATTTTGACCTGTACTTTCATATAAAAATCCATTATAATATTCTAATCCTTGTGTAAAAGCATCTTTATCATGTGGAAATTCATTCACAATTTCATATGTATAAATATCAGGTGCATTTGCTGCAAAGAAATGGATGGTATTGGTTAATTGTTTTTGCTTTCCTTGATAAAATACTGTTGCAGAAACAGCATGCGTACCTAATTTTTCTTCTGCTAAACTGTTATTCTCTTTTTCAATTCTCTTTCCGTTAAGGTAAAAGCGCACAGAATCTATAGGTTTATTCTCTTTTTCTTGTACCGATACTGTTAATAATTCGTTTGCTTTTAGTTTCTTTGGAGATACTAATGACAATTTATATTCATTGCCACATGAAGATAAAAATGAGATTAAAATTAGAGCAGTAAAAAGAGATTTTAAATTCATAGTATATTTTTTTTACAAAAAGTATATTTAAAGTTTGATTTTCCAAAAATAGTATTAAATTTGCACTCTCAAAACAGCGAAGCTTATTTTTGCTGATATTTAACAAATTAAAAACAAAACGATGAGAAAAGGAATTCATCCAGAAAATTATAGAATGGTAGCTTTTAAAGACATGTCTAACGAAGATGTATTTTTAACACGTTCTACTGCAGATACAAAAGAAACAATTGAAGTTGAAGGCGTTGAGTATCCTCTAATTAAATTAGAGATTTCTAGAACATCTCATCCTTATTATACTGGTAAAGTAAAATTAATTGATGCTGCTGGACGTATCGATAAATTTAAAACTAAATACGCAAAGTTTAAAAAGTAATTTTTTAATCTTTTATCATATAGAAACCTCGAAATCTAAATTTCGAGGTTTTTTTATGCTTTAAACCTGAGTTAGAATTCAGGTTTTGAAATAAAAAAAGGGTTAGAAAAATTTCTAACCCTTTTATATCTAGATTCCTGCCTAGACAGGAATGACAAGAAAACCTACTAACCCAGTACTTCTTGTACTTTATCAGCAGCTTCTTGAAACTCAGTAGCAGAAATTATTTTCATACCACTATTATCAATCAATTCTTTCGCTTCTTTAGCGTTTGTACCTTGTAAACGCACAATGATAGGCACATTAATGGCATCACCCATATTTGTATAGGCATCTACAACACCTTGTGCAACTCTATCACAACGTACAATACCACCAAATATATTTACTAAAATAGCTTTTACATTATCATCTTTTAAAATAATTCTAAAAGCAGTTTCTACACGTTTTGCATCAGCCGTACCACCAACATCTAAAAAGTTTGCAGGTTCTCCACCAGCTTGCTTAATTAAATCCATTGTACCCATAGCTAAACCTGCACCATTCACCATACAACCTACGTTTCCTTCAAGGTCAACATAATTTAAACCTGCAGCCTTTGCTTCTACTTCGATAGGATTCTCCTCACGTAAATCACGCATTTCTGCATAATCTTTATGTCTAAATAAAGCATTTTCATCTAAAGTTACCTTAGCATCAACAGCCATGATCTTGTCATCAGAAGTTTTCAACACAGGATTAATTTCAAACATTGAAGAATCAGATTTAATAAAGGCAGTATACAACGCCGTTACAAATTTTACCATTTCTTTCAACGCGCCACCAGATAAACCTAAGTTAAAAGCAATCTTACGTGCTTGAAAAGGAATTAAACCCATTAAAGGATCTATTTCTTCGGTATGAATTAAATGTGGTGTTTCTTCGGCAACGGTTTCAATATCCATGCCTCCTTCGGTAGAATACATAATCATGTTTTTACCTGTAGCTCGGTTTAATAAAACCGACATATAATATTCTTCTGGCTCATTATCACCTGGATAATAAACATCTTCGGTAATTAATACTTGATTTACTTTTTTACCTTGAGGTGGTGTTTGCGGTGTTATTAACATCATTCCGATGATATCTTCTGAAATTGATTCAACCTCAGCCAAACTTTTTGCTAATTTAACGCCTCCGCCTTTTCCACGACCACCAGCATGAATTTGAGCTTTTACAACCCACCATCCTGTGCCAGTTTCGGCAGCTAGTTGTTTTGCCGCATCTACAGCTTCTTTATGATTATGTGCAACAATACCACGTTGTATTCTAACGCCAAAGCTGCTTAAAATTTCTTTTCCTTGATATTCGTGTAAATTCATTGGTTTATTTTTGAATAAAGTCATTACAAAAATAACAAACCATTTGAAAACAAACCTCAGTTTTGAAATAAACTTTGAAGAAAAGTGTGATTAGTTTTCGCTAATTTGTTTATTTTCACCACAACTATTTTTTTAGCATGATTGAAGCAAAGAATATTACTAAGTTTTATGGTGATTTACAAGTACTAAAAGGTGTAGACCTGCATATAAAAAAAGGAGAAGTTATTGCTATCGTAGGACCTTCGGGTGCTGGTAAAACGACTTTACTACAAATTTTAGGCACTTTAGACAAGCCAGATGCTGGCACAAATAGTGTTTTACAATTTAACGGGGATGATATTTTAGCACTCAACGACAAAAATTTATCGAAATTTAGAAATCAGCATATCGGTTTTATTTTTCAATTTCATCAATTATTACCGGAGTTTACCGCACTAGAGAATGTTTGTATTCCTGGTTTTATAGCAAATAGAAATAAAAATGAAGTGATGAAGGCCGCTGAAAAGCTACTTGATTTTTTAGGGTTGGCCGATAGAATTCATCACAAGCCCAATGAGTTGTCTGGTGGAGAGCAGCAACGTGTGGCGGTAGCTAGAGCTTTAATTAATGACCCCAAAGTAATTTTTGCAGATGAACCAAGCGGAAATTTAGATTCCGCGTCAGCGCAAAATCTACACGAATTATTTTTTAAACTACGCGATGAATTCAATCAAACGTTTGTAATAGTTACACATAATTCAGCATTGGCAGATATGACAGATAGAAAATTAGAAATGCGTGACGGCAATATAATTACAGACTAATGATAGGAATTATTAGCGCAATGCAAGAAGAGATTCAAGCGCTCTTAGATACTTTAGAAAACGGTACTACTTCTACTAAAGGAATGCGTACGTATTATAAAGGCAACTTATTTAACAAAGAAGTTGTGCTTGTTTTCTCGCGTTGGGGCAAAGTAGCTTCGGCAACAACGGCTACGCAATTATTGAATGATTTTGATATAAAAGAGGTCATATTTACTGGTGTAGCTGGTTCTATAAAACCAAATTTGAACATCGGTGATGTTGTGATTGGTGAAAAATTATTTCAACATGATGTTGATGCCACACCCTTTTTTAAAAAATTTGCAGTTCCAATTTTAGGAAAAACCGCATTTGAAACGCACGATAAAAACAGAAAATCACTTTTTGAAGCAACCGAACACTTTATAGCTAATTATCATTCGATTATTACAAAAAAAGAAGCAACCGAATATACAATTGTGCATCCAAAAGTAATACTAGGTAACATTGCTAGTGGCGATCAATTTATAAATACTCCAAAAAAAGTACGTGATTTGAATACCGAATTACCTGAAGTTGATTGTGTAGAAATGGAAGGTGCAGCGGTGGCTCAAGTTTGTTATGAATATGATATTCCATTTTCAATCTTTAGAATTATTTCCGATAATGCTCATGAGAATGCACACATAGAGTTCCAGAAATTCGCCAATGAAATAGCAACAAAATATTCTTTAGGAATTCTAAAAATGTATTTTAATTGATATGCCGATTATAAAAAATTCTACATATTCGCCTTCAACACTATTCAAAAATAGTCATATCAATACAATGTATCGCGTAGGTTTTGGCGATTCTAAAGGTGATTTTGACCGAAAGAGAGTAGAATTAAGTGATGGTGATTTCTTAGATTTAGATTTTTCCATTACAAACTCTACTAAAATTGCTGTCCTAGTTCATGGCTTAGAAGGTAGTTCGTCTTCTACATATATTATTTCCCTTACCAAAGTATTAAATCAAAATGGTTATGATACAGTTGCAATTAATTTAAGAGGATGTAGCGGTGAAGCAAATAGGCTACTATGCTCATATCATAGCGGAAAGACGGAAGATGTACATGAAGCAATTCAATTTATTCAATCAAATTATGATTATAAAGAGATTAATATCGTTGGTTTTAGTTTAGGAGGTAACTTAACACTTAAATATATTGGCGAGCAATTCAGACCAGATATCAATGCCGCAATTGCCGTATCAGTTCCTTGCGATTTATCATCTTCTTCATTTGCCTTGAATAAATTATCAAATAGAATTTATCTGAAAGGATTTTTAAAAACCTTAAAAGAAAAAGCTTATCAAAAATTAGAACAATTTCCTAAGTCGTTTTTAACAAAGGAAGCCATTGAGAATGTGAAAAATTTTAGAGAATTTGATGATTTATATACGGGTCCCGCAAATGGCTTTGAGAATAGTGAAGATTATTATTTAAAAAATAGTTGCAAACAATTTATACCAGCAATCAAGACTAGATCACTATTAATTAATGCATTAGATGATCCATTTTTAACTCCCGATTGCTACCCAATTACCGAAGCGACTGCTAATTCTTTTTTCCATTTAGAAACTCCCAAATATGGTGGTCATGTGGGATTTGTAACTTATTTAAATATTACAAAACAACTTTGGTGTGAAAATAGAATTTTGACATTTATAAAAGAGGGAAATTAAATAGTCCATATTTAACAGGTTTACAGGCAATAAGTTCTTTGAATACCTGTTTTTTAGTTATAAAATAAGATATTTACACAAAATTATTGGCTTTTGAAAAAACTGATATTTATTCTAATACTTTTTACTGTCTCTTCTTACGGACAAGCCATTAGGGGATTTTCAAATGAATTCTTAAATATTGGTGTTGATGCGGCTGCTTTCGGTATGGGTAAAGCGGTAAGCGCAACCACGAACGATGTTAATGCCATTTATTGGAATCCAGCTGGATTGGTTGGTATAACCGACTCCCAAGGTGCTTTAATGCATGCAGAGTATTTTCAAGGTATTGCTAAGTATGATTATGCAGCTTTTGCAAAACCAATTGATACTGAAAGTGCATTTGCTGTTTCGGTGATTCGATTTGGAGTTGATGATATTTTAAACACAACAAATCTTATTGTAGATGGTTCTATTGACTATAATAGAATTAGTCTTTTTTCAGCAGCCGATTGGGCAGTAAATGTTGCCTATGCAAGAAGATTGAAAGGAAAAAATATAAATTTTGGCGTAAATGCTAAAGTTATTCGCCGTAAAATAGGCGATTTTGCCTCTTCCATTGGTTTTGGTTTTGATGCCGGCTTACAATACAAAAAAAATGATTGGCAATTCGGTTTGATGGTCCGTGACATAACAACCACTTTTAATGCTTGGTCTTTTGATGATGATGAATTAAATACTATTATCGGTGTTTATGATGATTTGAATGATGCCGTTTTAAATGATGGCAACCCTGATAATGATGACGAAATCATACCAACGGTAGTTCCTGAAAAAATTGAAATAACAAAACCAAAACTACAACTCGGTGTTGCTAGAAAATTTAAGCTTTCGAGAGATTTTGGTTTGTTAACAGCTTTAGATTTAAATATGCGTTTTACTGAAACAAATGATGTTATTTCTTCATCTATTGTAAGTGTAAGTCCGTCTTTTGGTTTTCAGGTTGATTATACTAATTTAGTATTCTTAAGAGGTGGTATTAATAATTTACAAAACCAGACAAACTTTGATAATTCACAATCATTAACACTAGAACCAAATTTCGGTGTTGGTTTTAATTATAAAGGTATACAGATTGATTACGCCTTAACAAATATTGGAGGGGCAAGTGGTACGCTATTTTCAAATGTATTTTCTTTAAAAGTTGATTTTAGTTTCTTTAGATAAAATGAAAAAAACACTCATACTTACTCTACTTTTTGTTGCTTTTGTTAGTACAATAAAAGCTCAGGAGCATTTACAATTGACACCAAATACTCAAATAAGTGTTTTAACTATTGCTCCAGGTAATGAGTTAGTAGACTCATTTGGTCATAGTGCCTTTAGAGTAAGAGACCCTTTTTTGAGTGTAGATTATGTCTATAATTATGGTACTTATACTTTTAATACCCCTAATTTTTATGGAAAATTTGCGCAAGGTAAATTGTTATATGAAGTAAAGGTATCTACTTATGAAAGGTTTATATATAGCTATAAGGCACAAAATAGAACGGTAGTTGAGCAAATTTTAAATTTAACTAAAGAAGAGAAACAGTCATTCTTTGAGTTTTTACAAAATAATATTAAACCAGAAAATAAATCTTATTTATATGATTTTTTCTTTGATAATTGTGCTACAAGATTGCACGATGTCTCGCATTCAATATTGAATGACAACATACAATTTAATTATACTTTCGATGAAAAAGAGTTGACTTTTCGTGATCTGATTCATAATTATCTCAATAAGCAACCTTGGGGGAAATTCGGAATCGATTTAGCACTCGGGTCAATAATTGATAGAAAAGCAACACCACAGGAGTATTTATTTTTACCCGATTATATTTATAAATCTTTTGAAAAAGGTACTATTAACGATAAACCATTAGTTAGAATTACCAGAACACTTTTTGAATCGAAACCTGCAAACGAACAAAAATCGTTTTTTACACCACTCCTCGTTTTTTCAATTTTAGCATTCGTTGTATTGGCAATTACCTTTAGAGACTATAAAAGAAGCCGTAGAAGTAAATGGTTAGATGTTACTTTATTTCTCTTTACGGGTATTATTGGTCTTGTCGTTACGCTACTTTGGTTTGCTACAGATCATAGTACAACCCAAAAAAATTATAATATACTTTGGGCTTTTCTACCAAATTTACCCATTGCTTTTTTCTTATTTAAAACAGCATTACAACCTTGGTTAAAAAAGTACTTACTATTATTGGTAGTATTACTCTTTTGTATGGTTCTATTATGGATATTCAATATTCAAGTCTTTTCGATAGTACTAATACCTATACTAATTATGCTGTTAGTGCGCTATTTATATTTGATAAAACAACTAAAAAATAATTTCTAAACTGTTTTTTTATCGAGTTCTTCAAAGGCAGAGTTGTTAGAAATATATTCAGGTACTATACTTTTTAGTTTAGCAACAATTTCCAACTTATTATTTTTGGTAAGCTTAGATAATTCAACAATTGCTCTTTTAAGTTTTGCATAATCTAACTCATCAGTTTTTGCAATCATTATTTTATCGTTATACGTAGGTTTGGTGTTTTCTTTATCACTCAACAATTCTTCATATAATTTTTCTCCTGGTCTTAACCCAACAATCTTGATATCTATATCCTCTGGATATTTCAACCCAGAAAGATGTATCATTTTTTTAGCAATTTCAAAAATCTTAACTGATTGTCCCATATCAAATACAAAAATTTCCCCTCCTTTACCCATAACACCAGCTTCTAATACTAGCTGACATGCTTCTGGTATGGTCATAAAATAGCGTGTAATATCTTTATGTGTAACCGTTAGTGGGCCACCTTCTTTGATTTGTTTTTTAAATAAAGGAATTACGGAACCATTAGAACCTAGCACATTACCAAATCTAGTAGTAACAAATTTCGTGCTGCTTTCATTATTCAAACAATTAGCATAAATTTCAGCAATACGTTTGGTTGCTCCCATTACATTTGTAGGGTTCACCGCTTTATCTGTAGAAACCATTACAAATTTATCAATGTTATATTTCACAGAAAGATCCATTAATAATTTTGTGCCATACACATTCACCTTCACTGCCTCATAAGGGTTATCTTCCATTAATGGCACATGCTTATAAGCAGCGGCATGAAATACGATATCAAAATTATACGTTCCAAAAATCTCATTTAAACGTTCTTCATTTCTAACGTCTGCAATTACAACCGAATAATTCTCTTTCTCATTTCTCACAAAAGATTGCTGTACGTTATACAAATCTGATTCAGCTTGATCTAAAATGACTAAATGTTTGTATTTATAATTACTTATTTGATGTGCTATTTCACTCCCTATCGAACCTGCGGCACCTGTAATTAAAATGGTTTTATTATTTAACTCCTTTTGGAGAATAGGATTCTTAATATTTATAGGTGTTCTATCTAGTAAATCTTCTATTTTCACTTCTTCAATTTGCCCAATACTTAAATCGCCATTGATCCATTTATCTACAGATGGTACAATCTTAACTTTTACAGGTAAATCTATAATCGAATCAACAATTTGTAATAATTTATATGATTCAACATTTTGAATAGAAACAATAACTTCTTTAATCTCTTTTCTTTCTAAAAAATCTTTAGATAATACTGCTGGCGGAAACACCTTTACCCTATTATATTTCTTACCTATCTTATTTTTGTCATCATCTATAAACCCAACCACATTTGAGCTGTTTTTAATATCATTGGTTAACGTAGAATAGGTTAAGAGACCTGAATCACCAGCACCATAAATCAAGACATTTTTAGGCGCTTTATACTCCGTTAAAACCTTCTGAACAAAATTCTTAAAAATAAATCGGCTAGAAATAAGAATAATAATATTTAATAGATAGTTGATTGTAATTACAGAATACGGTACTGCAAACCGATTTGTAATATTATAAGTTCTATCTAAAAATGTTATAATTGTTAGTATTATAAATAATAAACTTACTCCATAAAAGACATTCGTTGCATCTTTCGCA
>RCNE010001109.1_pt1 | contig 14737 bp, 9 predicted proteins | sample 2041361 | NCBI WGS metagenome assembly RCNE01 (sample SAMN09708229, study PRJNA481090) | Marine sediment metagenome, whole genome shotgun sequencing project.
GATCGGAAAAGCGCGCCAAATGACACGCTCTCTGCAAAGACAGCTCGAAGAAGAAACCAGCGTTAAGAAGAATTTCGGCATCGATCCAAAAGACCTGGATCCTAACGAAATGCTCAAGCCTCGTGACGACGATACGTTTTCTCCCCTGCATGACGAAGAAGACGACGAGGACGAGGACGAGGACGGCGACGGGGACAAGAAAAAAGACGAGGCGCCAACGTCGTGAGCGATTCAGATACGCAACCTGAATCTGAGGAAGCGCTTGCCGAAGGTACGTTGATGTCGCATCTCACGGAGCTGCGTAATCGACTGTTCAAGACTCTTGGTAGTGTGTTTCTTGTATTCATAATAATGGTGCCATTCGGCCGCACGATCTTTGATTTTGTCGCGACACCGCTGACACGATTCACGCCCAGTGGCGAACTTCAATCCATTGGTGCCGTGAAGCCACTAACAGTGATTATTTCGCTGACGTTTTACCTCGCATTGTTTGTCGCCATGCCAGTCGTCTTGTATCAAGTGTGGGCATTCGTGGCACCCGGCTTGTACCGGAAGGAAAAACATTTCGCCTTTCCCTTACTCGCATCAAGCATCGTACTTTTTTATGCAGGGCTCGCTTTCGCCTACTACGTCGTTTTCCCCCTGATTTTCGGCTTTGTCGCCGCTTTTACGCCCGACATGGTCGAATGGAAGCCCGATATTGGAGAATATGTAAGCTTCATCATGATGGTGGCGCTGGTTTTTGGCCTCGCGTTCGAGACCCCAATAGCGACCATGCTGCTGGTAATGACTGGCCTGACAACCCCGAAAAAACTGGGTCAGGCGAGGCCCTATGTGTTTCTTGGTGCCTTTGTTGTCGGCATGTTGCTGACACCACCGGATGTCATCAGCCAAACAATGCTTGCGATCCCGGTTTACCTGCTCTTTGAGCTCGGTATCATTATGTCGAAAATATTCAAGTCTCCCCCTGTCAAGTAGCTAATTAAGGGGTATTTGGTGTTTAATACCTAGCACTGATCCGCCCTAAAAATTCGAAGTGGCGCCAGACGTCACCCCGGGGGAAAAAAAATGACAAACACCGTAGCCGGTTCGCCGGACGACCTATCCCATCAAGCAGAATTCCTGGGTCACCCGAAGGGGCTGTACGTCTGCTTCGCGACTGAGCTTTGGGAGCGTTTTTCGTTCTACGGAATGAAATACTTGCTGCTCTTGTACCTAACGAAATATCACCTGTTCACTGACGGCGAAGGCCTTGATGTTCTGGGCTCCTACGCGGGACTTGTTTACGCACTCCCATTGATCGGCGGCATGATCGCAGATCGCTACCTGGGCATGAGAAAATCAGTGCTGTTCGGCGGCATCTTATTGTCACTCGGTCATATTTTAATGGCCGTTGAAGGACACCAGGCGATTAACTATGCAGCAGGAACGATCCTTGCGAACGATCTGACGCTTGCGAGTGGCGAATTTTTCGCGGCTGGTACAACGCTGACCGAAGCGGTCATGTTTCGCGATACCGCGGCGCTAGATTGGTTTTATCTGGCGCTGGCTTTGATCGTTATGGGTGTTGGTTATCTGAAGCCCAACATCTCAACTATCGTCGGCAAGCTCTATTCTAAAGATGATCCGCGGCGCGATGGTGGTTTCACGATTTTTTACATGGGCATCAACATCGGCTCTTTCGTCGCCACGCTGCTTTGCGGTTGGCTCGGCGAAACATACGGCTGGAGGTACGGTTTTGGTGCTGCCGGTATTGGCATGATTATTGGTTTAATCACGTTTACATACGGTCAAAAGTATTTACACGGGCATGCCGAGCCATCTGAGCCCGCGAAGCTTAAGAAAAGTTTCCTCGGCCCGATCAATGTCGAATGGGCTATCTATATTCTGAGCCTGCCATTCTTGGGTGTTTTCTGGCTACTCGTGCAGCACGAACCCATCGTATTGCTGACGCAGAACGTCTTTCTGATTATCGCAATCGTCGGCATTATTCTTTATTCAATGGTTCACTCGAAAGAGGGTAGCAATACGGTTCCTTACGTCATCGCCGCGCTCGCAATTGTTAGCGGCTTGTATGCCGTCGGGGTCAATCTGCACTTTATTCCTGGCAGCGAGGCATTAGCTGAGAATGTCTTGTACTTATCGATCTTATTGATCGTAGGTTTTGTCGTTTACGGATTCCTTACACATAACTCACCCGAGTTCGCGCGCACAGTTGTCCTAATGATCCTGATCTTATCGACAGTCGTGTTCTGGGCATTGTTCGAGCAGTCTGCGGGATCAATGACGTTTTACGCGGACCGCGTTGTCGATCGAACCGTTGGCGAAACAGAAATTCTAGCGTCACAGTTTGGCTCATTAAACGCGGGTTTCATCATGTTACTCGCGATTCCATTCGCATTTCTTTGGACCTGGCTTGCGAAAAAGAATCTCGAACCCAACACGCCGGTCAAGTTTGGTCTGGGAATCATGCAAGTGGGCATTGGGTTCGGCGCGCTGATTCTCGGTGCACAGTATCCCGACGCAGCCGGGCAGGTATCGATGATATGGCTCGTTTTAGCTTACTTCCTGCACACAACCGGCGAGCTTTGTTTGTCGCCAGTTGGACTGTCGGCAGTCACGAAGCTTTCGATCGGAAATGTTGTTGGCGTCAGTATGGGAACGTGGTTCCTCGCGACAGCATTGTCGGAAACGGTCGCAACCCGTATTGGCAGGCTCGCGGCTATCGATACACCGAGTGGTGAGGTGGTCGACGTAGCCGCCGCGTTAGCAAAATATACCGAGCTGTACGAGTTTTTGATGTGGTTCGGCCTTGGTACAGGGCTGTTCATGATCCTAATATCACCAATATTGAAACGCTGGATGCATGGCATTCACTAGCCGTTAATCTAGGACGGTTTATTTAGGAATTGATGGAAAAAGATATGAAAAATCGCGTAAGAAATGTGGCGGGCGTTTTGCTCGTGGTTCTATTCAGCGCTTGCTCGGAGCAAGCCACCGATGACGTTGCCGTTGCCGTTGCCGTTGCAACGGCGCCTACCGAAACCGCCGAAGAGTTCGTCGCGCGGGCGAATGCCGAGGTCAAAGAGCTGTCGAGAGAAAGCGGCGCAACCGAATGGGTTCGTGCCACTTACATTACCCACGACACCGCCATACTCGCCGCCGCATCGAGTGAGAAATATGCGAAATGGCACGGTAGCATTGTGCAACAGGCACTTGCATATGAAGGTCAGGAACTTAGTGCTGAAACTCAACGCGCAATTGATCTGTTGAAGCTCGGCACTTCGCTACCAACGCCAAACGATGCTGCAAAACGCAAAGAGCTAACGCTGATCGCAACCGAGCTCGGCGGCATGTACGGCGCCGGTCAGTACTGTAAGGGTAGCGACTGCAAGAGCCTCCCGGAGTTGGAAGACGTCTTTATTGAAAGCCGTAATTACGACGAACTACAGGAAGCCTGGGAAGGATGGCGAACGATTTCACCACCGATGCGTGACAAGTATGCGCGCTATGTTGAGCTCGCCAACGAGGGCGCGGGTGAACTGGGTTACGGTGACCTGGGTGAAATGTGGCGTGCAGGCTTCGATATGAGCCCCGCTGAGTTTCAGAATGAGACCGGACGTCTATGGGAGCAGGTGAAGCCACTTTATGACGAGCTGCATTGTGCGGTTCGAGCCAAGCTCGGTGAGACTTACGGCGAAGACAAAGTGCCGCAGGACGGCCCGATTCCAGCGCACCTGCTAGGCAATATGTGGGCGCAGAGTTGGGGTTTCATTTACGACATTATGGAACCGTACCCCGGTGTTTCCGATCTTGATGTCGATAGCACGCTACAAACAAAAGATTATTCACCGCAGGAAATGGTTCGCTCCGCCGAGAACTTTTACGTCTCACTCGGAATGGATCGGCTGCCAGACACCTTTTGGGAGCGCTCACAGTTCACCAAGCCTCGTGATCGTGACGTCATTTGCCACGCAAGTGCCTGGGGCCTTGACGGCGGTAACGACCTGCGCATCAAAATGTGCATCAAGCAAACTTACGACGAGCTTCGAGTGATCTATCACGAGCTCGGCCACAACTACTACCAGGCGGCTTACAAGAATCAGCCGCCGCTCTTCCAGGGCAGCGCACATTCGGGCTTCCATGAGGCCATTGGAGACACCGTTACGCTGTCGATGACACCTGAATACTTGAAAGAAGTCGGTCTGATCAGTTCGGCCGAGGAAAGCGAACAAGCGGTGATTAATCGGCAAATGCAGATGGCACTCGACAAGATTGCATTCCTGCCGTTTGGTAAGCTAATCGATGAATGGCGCTGGAGTGTTTTCGCAGGTGAGATTACGCCGGAAAATTACAATCAGGGCTGGTGGGACTTACGCACCAAGTATCAGGGCATCGCACCACCATCTGCAAGAACCGAAGATCATTTCGATCCGGGTGCGAAGTACCACGTACCGGGCAATGTCTCTTACACCCGTTATTTCCTTGCCCATATCCTGCAGTTCCAGTTCCAGCGTTCGCTGTGTGAAATTGCCGGACATCAGGGTGCCCTCGCGTCCTGCTCAATCTTCAACAACACTGAAGCTGGTGCGAAATTCCACGCCATGATGGCGTCTGGATCGAGCGAGCCCTGGCAAGATGCGTTGGAAAAGCTGACCGGAACACGTGAGATGGATGCGACGGCGATTATTGATTACTTCGCTCCGCTCATGGGATATTTGAAGGAACAAAACGCTGGCCGTAGTTGCGGCTGGTAGTTACTTATTGAATCGGGGGGATTCAAATGACGGAAAATAATCAGCGTGCTGCACCCGGTGGGTTTCTTGGCACAGTAGAACGCGTCGGTAACAAACTGCCGGATCCAGCGGTGTTGTTTATCGCCTTGCTAGGGTTCGTTTGGGTTCTTTCCTGGCTGCTGTCCTACATGACCTTCGAGGTGGTAGATCCGCGCAGCGGCGAGTTGCTGGTTATCAACAACCTCTTGTCCGGATCAGCCATTACCGAATTCCTATCGGTCATGGTCACCAACTTTTCGCACTTCCACCCGGTCGGCGTTGTACTTGTCGCAATGCTGGGCATCGGCGTTGCGGAACATACGGGCTTTATTAACGCCGCGTTGCGCGCCTTGCTCAATGTAACGCCAGAAAAACTACTGACGCCAATGGTTATCGCCGTTGGTATCGTGAGTCATACGGCGGCGGATGCTGGCTACGTTTTAGTCATTCCCCTCGGCGGTGTGATTTTTTACGCTGCAGGGCGTCATCCTCTTGCAGGAATTGCGGCGGCATTCGCCGGTGTCTCGGGTGGTTTTTCAGCAAGCTTTATTCCCTCGTCGATTGACCCTCTATTGCAGGGACTAACGCAGGCTGGCGCACAGATTCTTGATCCCAACATTACGTTGAATCCTCTTAACAACTATTTCTTCACGACCGCGTCATCAATCTTGATCATCAGTATTGGCTGGTTTGTCACGGAAAAGATCGTTGAACCGCGATTACAGAACGAAGTAATTGACGGTGATGAGGATGATCTGCCGGTGATGCACGACCTTGAGGATGTGCAGCGCAAGGGTTTGCGCTGGGCCATGGTTGCGATGCTGCTGGGCGTCGTTCTTCTGGTTGTAACCGCACAACCCTTGGATTCGCCATGGCGCGACGCAAGCGGACAGATCGCAAGCTTTCAAGCGCCGTTAATGAAGTCCATTGTTTCGTTGATCTTCTTCCTATTCCTGCTGCCCGGTGTTGTTTACGGAATTGTTGCAAAAACGGTGACGAGTTCTAAAGACATTATTGTTGGAATGACAAAGTCGATGAACAGCATGGCCTACTACCTGGTCATCATGTTCTTCATCGCGCAATTTGTGTATGCCTTCGGACAATCCAATCTCGGCGTGCTACTTGCGTTGCAGGGAGCAAGCTTCCTGCAAGCGATGAATATGCCGGCAGCCGTGACCATCATCGGCATCATTATCCTGACTGCAGTCGTTAACATCTTCGTCGGCTCCGCATCAGGAAAGTGGGGGCTGCTCGCACCAATCTTCGTGCCCATGTTGATGTCACTTGGCATCTCACCGGATCTAACGCAGGCGGCTTACCGAGTCGGCGACTCCAGCACCAACATCATTACGCCGCTCATGCCGTATTTCCCGCTGGTTGTCGTGTATTGCCAGCGCTACGTTAAGAACACTGGAATAGGCACGCTAACAGCGATGATGCTGCCATACTCCATGTCATTCTTGGTGTTATGGACCATTTTCCTTCTGATCTATTTCGCAATCGGTATACCGTTGGGAATACAGTCCAGTTATACGTACCCGTAAGGACCCAGAGCCATGCATGACTTCGAGAAACTCGGTGCGTTCTACCTTGGCAAGCGCTACGACACTGATACGGCGAAGCTTACCGAAGACCTGGTCCTTTATGATTCAAAGGATTTAACGACGCATGCCGTAATTATCGGCATGACGGGCTCCGGTAAGACTGGCCTCGGCATTGGTATTCTCGAGGAAGCAGCGCTTGATCATATTCCAGTGATCGCTCTGGACCCCAAAGGCGATATGGGCAACTTGTTGCTGACCTTCCCACAACTGAAAGCCGAAAGCTTCGAACCTTGGGTCAATGACCGCGTCGCAACGGAGAATGGCCAAACGCGACTGGAGTTCGCGGCGGCCCAAGCGGCACTGTGGAAGAAAGGTCTGGGTCAATGGGGACAAACGGCAAAGCGCATTCAACAGCTGCGAAAAAACGTCGATCTCGCCATCTACACCCCCGGCAGCAACGCTGGTTTACCTATATCTGTTCTGCAGTCGTTCGGAGCGCCAGATCAGGCACTCATCGATGATGTAGATTTGTACCGCGAGCGCGTGCAGGTAACGGCGACTGGCATATTGACGTTGCTCAGTATCAATGCAGATCCGGTTGCAAGCCGTGAACACATACTGATCTCTCGACTTCTGGATAACGCGTGGAAAGATGGCCGCGATCTCGACGTTGCGAACCTCATTGCTGAAATTCAGGATCCGCCGATTACGAAGGTCGGCGTAATGAACGTCGATTCGTTCTTTCCTCCCAAAGACCGTTTCGCTTTAGCGTTGCGACTTAACAACCTGTTGGCAGCTCCCGGCTTTGAAGCATGGATGCAGGGCGAACCATTGCGCGCCAAGAGCCTGCTCTATACCAAAGAGGGTAAACCGCGTATATCAGTGATGTCGATTGCTCATCTCGATGATGCGCAGCGCATGTTCTTCGTGTGTATGTTGCTCAACGAGCTCATCGCGTGGATGCGTGCACAGCCGGGCACCTCAAGCCTGCGCGCCATCCTGTATATGGACGAACTCTTTGGGTATATGCCGCCTGTGGCAAACCCTCCATCGAAAAGACTGTTCCTGACGCTTCTGAAACAAGCGCGAGCCTACGGTCTGGGCCTGGTGTTATCGACACAAAACCCCGTTGATCTCGATTACAAAGGGCTGTCGAATACCGGCACCTGGTTTATCGGTCGACTGCAAACTGAACGCGATAAAGCGCGTGTGATGGAGGGCCTCGAAGGCGCCAGCAGTGGTGATTTCGACAAGCAGGCAATGGAACGCACCATCGCCGGTCTTGGTAAGCGTCGCTTCCTGCTACACAATGTGCATGAAACAGAGGCAGTAGTATTCAACACGCGCTGGGTCATGTCGTATCTTGCTGGCCCACTGACACGCGATCATATTCGCACCTTGATGTCTAAGGTCAGGAAAAAGGTTGCTGCGGCTGCCGCGGCCGTCTCAAAACCGAAGCGCAAAAGCGTTGCTTCCGCTCCAGCGCTGCCGCCTGGGATTCAGCAGTATTTCGTGCCATCGCACGGTGAAGAGATTGTTTATCACCCGCGACTGATTGCGGGTGGCGATGTGGTGTTTAGCAGCGCGCGTTACAAAATTGAAGACGAGCGCAGTTTGCTACACACGGTAGAGTTCGACGATGGGCCGGTTGCCATCGATTGGGATCTTGCTGAGGAAATTGCTACGTCGATCGACGATCTTGCCGAAGACGGTGAAGAGAATGCCAGCTACGCCGACTGCCCTGATGCAGCAAGTAAGGCCAAGGCGTACAAGGCTTGGGCCAAAGACTACAAGCGATGGGTGCGACAGAACGAGAATATTACTCTGTACAGCAGCAAGCGCTTTAAGTTGACGTCCGAAGCGAGCGAAACAGAGGGTGATTTTCGGGCGCGGCTGCAAGACGTAGCCAGCGAAAAGCGTGATCTCGCGATTGCCAAAATTCGCAAACGCTATGCCAGTAAGGTTACGACACTTGAGAACAGACTGATGCGTGCCGAGCAGGCAGTCGCGGTGCAAGAACAACAATCTACCAAGAAGAAACTCGACACCATCATTTCATTCGGTACCGCAATTCTCGGTGCTGTCCTGGGTCGAAAACGCCTGTCGAGCAGCTCAGCAACGCGCATGGGTTCTGCCATAAAGACTGCAAGCAGCGCGAAGAAAGAAGCGGCCGATGTCGCTCGTGCGAAAGAAACTGCGAGCAAGGTGACGAAAGACATCGCTGCGCTTAGTCTTGATTTGGAGAAAGAGGTTGCAGAACTTGATACCAGTTTCGACGCGCAGTCCGAAGAACTTTCGGAAGTCGTTGTGCGCGCGAAGAGTACCGACATTCATGTCGCGATTACTGCATTGGTCTGGTTGCCCTACACCACAGGTGAAGACGGTCGTTTGAAACCCGCCTGGTAGGTGCCTTATGCCAATACGATTCATACGTCAGTCAACCGCCTAGCGACCAACCTATTTACGTAAGCCTCAATCGCACTGAAACTGTCCATCGTGACCGTCTGTTCCGGTGTTGGGGCGACAATTGTCAGGCCAGCCAAGCTCATTCCAGATTGCAACGATTCCGAGACGCTCCAGCATCGCGGCAAATCGCGAGTCTTGGCGAAATGCCTTAAACTTCGGTAACTGAAACCACATATAGTCCGCCGCAAATTCATTGAACTGACCAGGGTTCTCGTCGATATGCTTGTAGACAGCATCAAAGTTACCGACAGAAATGTATCCAGGCGTCTGCCACAAAAGAACAGTGGGTGAATTGAGATAGTGGTTTACGGGTGCCTGATTGCCTAACTGCGAGCTCATGTCAGTAGCAAACGCCACGCTCGAATATTGTCTGACCGCCTCTAGCGCACCGAGCGCGTTTACGCCTTGGCGTGCTGTCGCTGATGACGCCAACTGCTTAAGATATTCCGTAGCCGCTTCTGGTTCTCCTTGAGCATACAAAATGAAAGCAACAACATCGATATTGATACGACCAGTTAGGTCATTAACTTTTCGATAGAGTCGTATCGCTGCGTTCAGCTCACCTTGATGTAAACGGTTGCTGGCGAGATTGAACGCCTCTACACGGGATAGCGGCTCAAGAGCATATGCCTGCTCATATAGAGACCGCGCTTTATCAAAATAACCAAGCGCCTGATAGTAGTTACCGAGCCACCTGAGCGTGAGCGGGTTTTGCGGATCCAGGGATAAAGCACGGTCCAGCTCGCGTATAGCACCTAGAAAATCGATGTCTGAATCGCCTTTGATAAGGCCACTAACAGCATGCGGTAAGACCAGGCTTGAATTGATACTTAAGGCCTTCTCAATATGAGCACGCGCCCGTTCAGCGCCAGACGTTTCACCGATCGGCTGATACCCATCGATCACCGCTTCGGCTTCTGCTAGCACGGCCCACGCTTCCGCAAACTGCGGATCTAACTCAACTGCCTGCTCCAGTAGCGCAATACCTTCGGGAATGAAGTTATCGATACGCTTTCGCACAAGTGCGCGGCCACGCAAGAACAGATCATACGCAGCGACACTTTCAGTCAACTTGTGGACAAGACGCGCGTCTTCCCCAAGATTCATCACTATCTTCAGCTCGCTCGTTACCTCTCGGGAAATCCGCTCTTGCAGATCGAAGACTTTGTCGAGTGATCCATCATAAGTCTCAGACCACATATGAAACCCATCGGCAACTTTGATCAGCTGTGCCGTGATACGCACCTCATTACCAGCCTTGCGCACGGATCCTTCCAGAATATGAGCGACACCCAAGGCCGCGCCAATCGTGCGTAAATCATCGCTCTTACCTTTAAAAGAAAACGACGATGTTCGCCCGGCAACTTTTAGCTGCTTGATCTTGGCCAGCGAATTAAGAATTTCTTCTGTAATTCCATCGGAAAAGTATTCCTGTTCAACATCTGAACTCATGTTGACGAATGGAAGCACAGCGATGGATTGCTCTGATCCGCTAGCAAAGACTACTTTTTCGGTGCCAGCATCAGGAGCATCTTCTGCAATAAATTTATCGATGCCAAACAGCGCAATAGCAACAACTAACAAGCCTGTCGTGGCCTTGTCGAGCTTCTTCGCCGTGATGTTGGTGACTGACTCATCACGCTCGATATCTTTCTCTCGCTTGATGCCTTCGGGCGTAATCTCGAACACCCAGGCGAATACAAGCGCTGGAATGAAGCCCAACAATAAGACAGCCAACAAGATTCTTGTCGGTTCCGAACCCAGCCCCAATGCAGAGAACAAGATCTCCCCAACCTGGATTAGTACCCAGGAGACAACCACACAGGAAATTGCGATGCGAATAACGTTCCTTCGTTTCAGATCGTCATAGAAGCTCATCGCGGGGCCTTCAATACCATTGCTGTCCTGCTCGTTGTGTACCGCTAGTCACCTATGCAAGCGCCTGCATAAAGTTTCTGCGTGCCCGAATTATCAAGCTGGCATTCATTGTCGTAGGTTTCACCGTCCATGCCGCAAACCGGCAGGTAATCCGCGTCACAGTTTTCGCCAAGAGCATCACAAACTCCGGCGTACTCGATTGAGATACCGCGGCGCTCCGAGAAACAGGCATTGCCATAGGTAACACCATCTTCACCACAAACCGGAACGAACAGGCGTGGACACGAGCGCACGTTGCACATGCCTTCAGTAAAGTTGGTGATACCCGCTTTTTCTCCGAAACAGGCGTTGTCATAGGTGACGCCATCTTCGCCACAAACTGGCGCAAAAACTTCCGGACAATTATCGACGCTACAAGAACCTTTGCGCTGCACCAGAATACGTTCCGCGTCGGCCTCACAACGATTCACAAAGGTTCTTCCGTTCATGCCGCAAACCGGATCTTCATAACTCGCACAGCCATTCGGCGTACAGGCGCCAAGCCCGGCAATAGTTGCGTCTGACTTGGCGGCAAAGCATTCATTAATATAGGTGTTACCGTCTTCGCCACACACTGGATCGAAAATCTCGGGACAACCGTCTTCGCTTTCCGCTGTGCAAATTCCTACGCTATCAACCTCAATTCCGGCTGCGCCAGCCACACATTCATTGCTATAGGTCTGGCCATCAACACCGCAGACCGGGTCGTACTGGCGGGTACAGGCGACGGCTTCATTCTGCGCTACGACAAGGCTTCTATTTGTTGATGGGAAAATGCTTTGCAGGTCAACATCGCTTGCAAGCGCAGAAACGCCGGGTGCACAGATGGCCAAAATCACCAGCAACACTGTCCGAAATCTTAGATTCATCGCTTTCTACCGTTCATCGTCTATTTCTTTAGAGCCTGTAAGCTATCCGCAGTTCAGTCATTGTCGCAGCAACTCACTGATTGTAACCAGTTCAAAGCCCTCATCTGCAAGCTTCGGGAGCTCCCGCTCGAGTAATGCCAAGGTTGCCGGGTAAAGGTGGCCGATAACAATCACCGAACCACGCTCGCTTGCCAGGCGTTTCATCCGTTCGAATTCGCGAGCGACCGTCGCTGGTTCTTGATCCGGATCGAGGAAAACATCTCGCTTGCGCGCACTAACTCCTGCCTCGTCTGCAAACTGTAACGCGACACTCTCATGCGTGGTAAAGCTATCGACGAAAAACAGATTCTTATGCGAGTGGATCTCTTCCATAAGCCACTGCATGTGGCCCGGATGCCGCGTCAATAAACTGCCACGATGACTGTTGACACCAATGGCGTGCGGGACAGCGGCGATAGCCTTCGCAAATGTTTCACCAAACTCGCGGCGACTCATGTCCAGATTGATGCCCATCGGTTCCTGAGTGAGATCGTTCGGCTCGGCTTGCAAAGGCAGGTGCAGCAAAACCTCTTTGCCGTTTGCATACGCAGCTCGCGCCAGATCTTTCGAACGTGGTGCGCCGGGCAAAACAGCGAAAGCAATGGGGCCGGGCAATTCAATCGCCCGCTGACCAGCGGCGTATCGGTAGCCCAGGTCGTCGATAATAATTGCGATTTGCGGCGGGCTTGTCGCAGTTGAACCGCTGGCAAGCACTAACAGCAGCGCTGCAATGAGGGCCCGAACTGAACTCATTGCGTTGAGCTGTGCATCACCGCTCTAGATTGCAGTTGCTGTAGCGCCTCACTCAATTGCGCATCTTCTTTGCTATCCAGAGCACCGGACAAACTAAGATCCGGAAAGCCGGGTGTTTCCTCGACGACTACATCCGGCATAACGCCGACCTCGTGTATAGAATCACCGGAGGGCGTGAAGTAACGTGACGTCGTAAGTTTGATCGCACGGCCTCTCGACAACGGCATGACCGTTTGTACAAGACCCTTGCCGAATGTGTGTGTACCGACAATCGTGGCCCGATTGTGATCCTGCAGCGCACCAGCCACGATCTCCGATGCTGATGCCGAACCACTGTTAACCAGGATCACCATAGGCGCGCCGTCCAGTATGTCACCGCGATGCGCGGAACGCGTAAACCTCGAGTCCAGCGTACGTCCGTCGGCCGTGACAATAATGCCGGAATCCAGAAACAGATCTGATACGTCGACCGCGGCATCCAGAACACCCCCTGGATTATTGCGCAAGTCCAATACGACGCCTTGCAGCGTCTTGCCATAGGCCTCACGCAAGTCATCAACTGCCTGACTCAATTCCTGCGCCGTATTATCACTGAACTGATTAACTCTTATGTAACCGTAAGCATCATCCAGGATTTCTTTATGAACGCTCGCGACCTTTATGACCTGTCGGTTCATTTCGTAGTCGATAACCGCTGCGTCACGCAATACTGATAACGTGACACTTGATCCGGCAGTGCCGCGCAACCGACTCATCGCATCCTGCATTTGAACCGCTTCAATGGCCTTGCCATCGACCGCAACCAACTCATCGCCGCTGCGGATACCGGCTCGCGCTGCTGGAGATCCTGCAAGCGGCGAAATAACATGTATCGCGCCGTCTATTTCAGCAACCTCGATACCAACGCCGGTATAACTGCCGGTTGTGCTGTTGCGAATATCCCGGTATTCGTCCGCATCCAGATATTCTGAGTGCGCATCAAGGTCGCTCACCATGCCGCGAATGGCGCTTTCCAGTAGATCCAGATCATCAATCGGTTCGACATATTCACGTTTAACGCGCGCGAAAACCTCGGCAAATAGCGCAGCTTGTTCGGCGGATAGTTGTTGCGGAGAAACGGGGCTTTCGCTATTCAGCAGGCCACCGCCGATCGATAGGCTGACGCCCATTACGACACCGATAATGACCACTAGAATTGCTCTAATTTTCAATGACATATGATGGTTCCGGCGCCCTGGCTTTTAGCTCTTGTGACACAATCATCGACCTTAGCATAGAAAATTGCGCAACCAGTAAATAGTGCGGGCAACCGGAGGTTCTGATCAGGCACAGCGCGGCTTTCACTAGCTACCCGGGCGTTTAGTTACCCACTGCCGCGGGTTGATCGGCTTGGTGCCTTTGCGTAGCTCAAAGTAGATGCTGGCCTGAGATTGCCCACCACTGTCGCCGACCGTCGCGATAACATCCCCAGGTGCAACCCAATCACCGGCGTTCTTCAATAGTGTCTCGTTGTAGCCGTAGAGTGTCATGTAGCCTTCGCCGTGGTCGACGATGATGAGCAGGCCCATTCCGGCCAACCAATCTGCGAAAGCGATGCGACCATGGTAGATCGCTCGAACTTCACGACCGCGTGGCGCCGCGAGCACGACACCGTTCCATTTAATTCGGTTACCGGCTCGCGGTTGTCCGAAGTCGTGGATTAACGTGCCGGCAACCGGCCAGGTCAGGCGCCCTTTGTGTTTGCTAAACGGCTCCTCAGAACTGATCGGGTAGTCAGACAGAATACTGGTCAATTCTGCGATGAGGCGGGTTAGGTCGGTTTCCTGCGCCGCGAGTCGATCAACCTCCTGAGTCTCTGTGGTGATCTTTTTCCTTAGTCCAGCCAGCAAGGCCTGCCGCTTTTCCTGCGCAGTATTCAGTTTGCCCAGCTCGGCGTAACGGTTCTTTGCCAGCGTTTCCAGGCGTGCGCTTTCTGCCGCAATCTGGCTGCGCAACTCATCCAGCTTTCGAATCTCGTCAACGACAGCGGCAATGTTTTCAGCACGATAGTCGTTCAGATAACGGTAATAGGCCATCAGTCGACCCAAAGTCGCCGGGTCTCGCTGATTTAGCAGCAGCTTGATCTTCTCCTGACTGCCGCTCATGTAGGCGGCCCGCACCTGGTCGGCGAGCTGCCCCGACTCCAGGTCCAGATGGGCCTCGCGCTCAGCAAAGTCAGCATCCAGAGCCAGCTTTTTCTTCTCGGTAAATTGTTGCTCGCGCTCAATATCCTTGATGTGCATGCGCTGTTCCGAGATGGCCACCTCGGTGTCCTGCAGCTCTCCGGTGAGGCGATCACGCTCGGACGCGCTTCGATCCATGCTCTGCTTCAGAT
>RCNE010003415.1_pt1 | contig 14731 bp, 17 predicted proteins | sample 2041361 | NCBI WGS metagenome assembly RCNE01 (sample SAMN09708229, study PRJNA481090) | Marine sediment metagenome, whole genome shotgun sequencing project.
AGCGGCGCAGCGGGACGGGCTTTGCGCAACGTGGCGATCAGCTCTTGTGCGCAAGTGCCAGACATTTGCGCAGCCCACCCGTGCTCAATGGCGCGACGGGTCGTTTGCGCACCCACACAAAATGCCAGTCGCCCCTTACCCGCCGGTGCATGGCTCACACCATTGGCTGAGGTAAAGATAACGCCACGCACATTTTCAAGATCGGGCGCCGCTCCTGTGCCAACAATTCTCATCAATGGGGCGATTAGGAGCCGAACAGACATGAGCGCAGCCGGATCAAGCGTTGCTGCAAATGCCTGTGCGCTGGCCTGGGGTCTGGTCAAGAGAAGTGTGGGCAGGGCCATGGGTCGCGTGATGCTCTCAGGATTGTTTGCCGGACATCTAAGTGTTACCTGCGCAGGACCCCCTTCGCAACGGAAACCACCTACATATGACCTCGCTCACGATCCTCGGAATAGAAAGCAGTTGTGATGATACCGCCGCGGCCGTGTTGCGCGGGAAGGCTGGTGCCGCCGAAGTAATGTCCTCTATTGTGATGGGCCAGACCGAATTACACGCGCGTTTTGGCGGCGTTGTGCCAGAGATTGCAGCCCGTGCGCACGCGGAAAAGCTCGACATCTGCGTGGCTCAAGCGCTTGAAAAAGCTCAGATGAGCTTGGATGATATCGATGCAGTCGCGGTCACCGCAGGGCCGGGATTGATTGGCGGTGTTGTGTCAGGTGTGATGTGCGCCAAAGGGATCGCCCTCGCGCGAGACTTGCCGCTGTACGGCATCAACCATCTCGCAGGTCATGCGCTTACTCCGCGTCTTACCGATGGCGTTCCGTTTCCATACTTAATGCTGCTTGTGTCTGGCGGGCATTGCCAGTTCCTGATCGTATCCGGTCCCGACGACTTCAAACGCCTTGGCGGCACCATAGACGATGCCCCGGGTGAAGCGTTCGACAAAGTGGCCCGCCTCATCGCCCTGCCCCAACCGGGTGGTCCCGCGATAGAAGCCCGCGCAAAAGCGGGTGATCCAAAACGGTTCAAACTTCCCCGTCCTCTGCTGGGCCGTGCGGGGTGCGATATGTCATTTTCCGGCCTCAAGACCGCTGTGCTGCGGCAACGCGACAGCCTGCTGGTGGATGGTACTTTGGCCGCACAAGATCAGGCTGATCTGGCCGCTGGGTTCCAAGCTGCCGTTGTGGATGTGTTGTCCGAGAAGACGCGGCGCGCCCTCGCCCTTTACGCGCCGATGGCCGATGCCCCGAGTATTTGTGTCGCGGGTGGCGTTGCGGCGAATATGGCTATTCGTGGCGCATTAGAGACTCTGGCGTCTGATTTTGGCGCTGCTTTTATCGCACCTCCACTGGCGCTTTGTACTGACAACGCAGCGATGATCGCCTATGCCGCGATGGAGCAGATGGGGACACGCGCGCCGGACGGTATGGAACTGTCTGCACGTCCACGCTGGCCACTGGACCAATCCGCTCCTGCGATGTTGGGTAGCGGGAAAAAGGGAGCGAAGGCATGAGCATTTGCGTACTTGGCGGCGGTGCTTTCGGGACCTCGCTTGCCATCACCTTGGCGACCCAAGACCCTATCGTCCTGTGGGCGCGCGACCCTGCCGACATGCAAACGGCACGTGAGAACAAAGCGCGGCTGCCTGACTGCCCTTTCCCTGATGACCTTACTGTGACGGGCGACCTTATGACTGCTCTACGCGCAGATACAGTTCTGCTTGCACTCCCCATGCAAAAACTGCGGGAGTTCCTGCGACAACATGCGGACGCCCTCGCCCACAAATCGCTAGTTGCCTGCTGCAAAGGGATCGAGCTGAGCACGGGCAAGGGGCCTGTACAGATCATCACCGAGGAAGTGCCCAGCGCGCAGGCCGCCATCCTCACGGGTCCCAGCTTTGCTGCCGATATTGCACGCGGACTGCCCACAGCATTGACGCTTGCAGTGGCTGACGATGCCGTGGCGCAGAATTTGCAAAAGAAACTGACGACACCGACGCTGAGGGTCTACCGAACAACCGATACAACCGGAGCCGAATTGGGTGGGGCCTTAAAGAATGTGATCGCCATCGCATGTGGCACGGCGATAGGTGCGGGAATGGGCGAGAGCGCGCGCGCCGCTCTTATGACCCGCGGCTACGCAGAGATGCAGCGCATGGCAAAATATCGCGGCGCTGATCCCGATACACTTGCGGGGCTGTCAGGTTTTGGTGATCTAACTTTGACCTGCACATCGGAGGGGTCGCGGAATTATCGCCTCGGGCTTAGCCTTGGCCGGGGCGAAGCATTTGACACTGGCACCACTGTTGAGGGTGCGGCTACGGCCCGCGCTGTGGCACAGGTCGCAAAAGATGCCGGACTGGACATGCCGATCACGATGGCCGTTGCCGGCCTGCTGGATAAAACGTTAGATGTGAAAGCGGCTGTGCACAGCCTTCTCAACCGACCTTTAAAGGAAGAATAACATGCTTGTATGCTTGATGGCCCATGACAAAACCGGCGCGCTGGACGTACGAATGGAAAACCGCTCCGCGCATGTGGACTACCTAAAAAGCACGGACCATGTGCATCTGGCAGGTCCGCTCATTGATGCCGGGGGCGGCATGTGTGGCTCTATGATCGTGCTGGATGTGCCTGATATGGCAGCTGCCGAGGCTTGGGCAGAAAATGATCCATACGCGAAAGCAGGATTGTTCCAGAGCGTCACATTGACCGAGTGGAAAAAGGTGATCGGCTAATGGCCTACTGGCTGTTCAAATCCGAACCCTCTGTCTGGGGCTGGGACGATCAGGTTGGCAAGGGCGACGCGGGCGAGGAATGGGACGGCGTGCGCAACTATCAGGCGCGCAATTTCATGCGTGAGATGGCCGTCGGCGATCTGGGCTTTTTCTATCACTCCCAAAAGGAGAAAGCGGTCGTGGGTATCGTGAGCGTTTGCGCTGAAGCGCATCCCGACAGCACAACCGATGACCCGCGATGGGAGTGCGTCGATATTCGCGCAGTGCGTCCGTTCATCCAGCCTGTTACATTGGAAATGGTGAAAGCAGAGGAGCGTTTGACAGACATGGCCCTTGTGCGCAGTTCACGCCTGTCGGTGCAGCCGGTCACAGAGGCCGAATGGCAAATCGTCTGCGCCTTGGGAAGAACAGACCCTTAGCAAGTTCAAAGCTGAAACGAAAAAGGGTTCCGGCACCCCGCCAGAACCCTTCTCACCCCGTGCGCTCCCATAACCCCGGCACACGTATTCGAAATATGTTCTGGCCATACTGGCCGATGACTTACGACTAAAGCGTGGCCTCAAAAAACACAAGAAATCAATGATTTGCATTGTGCTCAAAAAAGAAACGCCCGCTTAACCAAGCAGGCGTTTCCTCTCATTTGTCTTAGTTATAGACAGCTTCTTTGCCGAAGTGTTTTGTCAGCATATAGTAGACCACAGCGCGATATTTGTTGCGCTCGGATTTGCCATAGGTTTCGATCACTGAATTGATCGCTTCCATCAGGTTGGGGCCGTCGGGCAGGCCCAGCTTTTTGATGAGAAAGTTATTCTTGACTGTTTCAAGCTCTGCAGGCTGGCTGCCTGCGACGGTGGAGGCGTCAGCATTGTAGATCGACGGGCCGCAACCAATTGTGACTTTTGTCAGCAGAGCCATGTCAGGCTCCATGCCGCATTTGCCTTTCAGATCTTCCGCGTATTTCGCGATCCATTCATCCCGTTTGCCCATAAAAATACTCCCTTGTTGGACGATGTCAGCTTTCCTGCCGACCTTCCAATTGAGCGTAGACCAAATTGTCTGGTGGACAAAAGGAAATTCTGGGCCGTGATTTCCCCATTACTACCTGCACAAACCAAAGCCCGTATGTTGGAGATGGAAATGATCCGCATGCAGCCTGTTATATTTTGGGCCGAGAGTTACACGAAACCACTGACATGCTGTTGCATTCGCCCGCCTCAGGAACTTAGCCTTGTTAACCTCACCATCCCAATCACGTAGCAGACTTACCGCTGATCCATCCATCAGCACAAAGCCGCTGATGTCGATTGCATCTGCTGTTGAATGCGTACTCATCCGGCCCGCACTGCCAGAGGCGGTTCGCATAGCACGGCAAGAATAACTTGAGAAATGCTCAATCCGCGCGAGGCCCTGACCGAATATCTCTTGCGCTGCGGGTTGCAGGCTGTGTTGCGTCCACATAGCCAAACGCAACGCGGTTTGACATCGGGTGTTCACAGGTTTGAGATCAGCGCCCGCTACACCACTCACGGAAACTTGCGGCGAGATACTGCATTGCGGGCTATCCACAAAATCCGACTTGCTTTGAGCGCGCGCACCAGTCGCCAATGCAGCAAGGCATGACTGATCATCGCCAAGCGCGCGCCTCAATTTCCATTGCGTTAAACGTGTGACTGGATCGGTCACAGTCAATGGCTGCGTCGGGTTCCATTCTGGCGGCAGTGGTGTTTCAGGGTGCGTCATCACCTGCCAACCACCGAGGCCAGCCCCACCGGCGATAAAAAGCAAAAGCACCGCCCAGTGTAATACGGGGCGGTGCTTATATTTAGTCTTATCTTCCATACACAGTTAGTAGCGGTAGTGTTCCGGCTTGAACGGACCATCTGGTGACACACCGATGTAAGCAGCCTGCTCTGGGTCCAGTTTGGACAGTTTCACACCGATCCGGTCAAGGTGCAGGCGCGCTACCTTCTCGTCCAAATGCTTGGGCAGGATGTACACTTCGTTTTTGTATTCATCGCCACGCATCCAAAGTTCCATCTGCGCCAACACTTGGTTGGTGAAGGAGGCAGACATCACAAAGGACGGGTGACCCGTTGCGTTACCAAGGTTCAGCAGACGACCCTCGGAGAGTAGGATCAGACGACTGCCAGACGGCATCTCGATCATGTCGACCTGCTCTTTGATGTTGGTCCATTTGTGGTTCTTGAGGGATGCGACCTGAATCTCGTTGTCAAAGTGGCCGATGTTGCCAACGATCGCCATGTCTTTCATCTCGCGCATGTGCTCGATGCGGATCACATCTTTGTTGCCTGTTGTGGTGATGAAGATATCAGCAGTCGCCACAACATCTTCGAGCAACACAACTTCGAAACCGTCCATCGCTGCCTGTAGGGCACAGATTGGATCAACTTCGGTGACTTTCACACGTGCACCAGCACCAGCCAAAGATGCAGCAGACCCTTTGCCCACATCGCCATACCCCATGACAACGGCCACTTTGCCCGCCATCATTGTGTCTGTCGCGCGGCGGATGCCGTCTACGAGCGATTCTTTACAACCGTATTTATTGTCGAACTTCGACTTGGTCACAGAGTCGTTTACGTTGATCGCAGGGAACGGAAGCTGGTCGTTCTTGAACAGTTCATAGAGGCGGTGGACACCCGTGGTCGTTTCCTCAGAGACGCCAACGATCTGGTCGCGCATTTTTGTGAACCAACCAGGAGAAGCTGCCATACGTTTTTTAATCTGCGCAAACACAGCGACCTCTTCCTCGGAAGTAGGTACGTCGAGCAATTCAGTCTCACCGTTCTCAACACGCGCACCCACTAGGATGTACATCGTGGCATCACCGCCATCGTCGAGGATCAAGTTAGGGCCCTCAGGGAACATGAAGGACTTATCGAGGTAATCCCAATGCTCTTCCAAGGACTGACCCTTGATCGCAAATACGGGCGTGCCACCAGCAGCAATAGCAGCCGCAGCGTGGTCTTGGGTCGAGAAGATATTACATGATGCCCAGCGCACATCGGCACCAAGGTCGACAAGCGTTTCAATCAGCACAGCCGTTTGAATTGTCATGTGCAGCGAGCCAACAATACGCGCACCTTTAAGAGGCTGCGCCTCGCCATATTCGGCACGCAGCGCCATCAGGCCTGGCATTTCTGTCTCTGCAATATCCAATTCCTTGCGTCCAAATTCTGCAAGGTTGATGTCTTTTACGATATAGTCATTGGCCATCGTGGCGCTCCTTCATATCTGTTGGAGCGCGCATACCATCGCCTGCGCATCTTCGCAATCAGAGTGACCCGGTGAAGACGCGAAATTGATCAACCTTCCGTGCCCGCCTGAATGGTGGCTTAAGTTGTCATCACTACAGCGGCAGCGATTGCAGTTAATGCGGTTTTCATCTCGATCTCCTTGTTGCACAGTCACCCTAGTAACAGCAAAGTGTTCCCAAATTTTTTACTGGAGCAAAATGCGAAGTCGCAAAACAGGGAGGCAGATATGGCACCACAACCGCGCGCATGGCAGCGGATGCTATCGGGGCGCAGGCTTGACCTGCTGGACCCGACGCCTGTGGATATCGAAATTGAGGACATCGCGCACGGTCTTGCTTTTGTGGCGCGCTGGAACGGACAAACCTTTGGTGATTTTGCCTATTCCGTCGCCGAGCATTCATTATTGGTAGAAACGATTTTTGGCCGTATTGCGCCCAATGCACCTGCGAAATGGCGACTTGCCGCGTTGCTTCATGATGCCCCTGAATATGTGATTGGCGACATGATCTCCCCTGTGAAGGCCGCTGTTGGCCCCGGCTATGGTGCATTGGATGAACGGCTGGAGGCAGCGGTGCACATCAGATTTGGCTTGCCCGCCAAAGTGCCTGCCGCAGTTAAGAAACAGATCAAAAAAGCGGACCGCGTGAGTGCGTGGATGGAGGCTGTGCAGATTGCAGGCTTTGAAAGTAAAGAAGCGGATAAATTCTTTGGAAAGCCTGATCCCGTGCTGAAAGAAGGGCTTGAAATCACGCTGCGCCCCCCCGTCGAAGTCCGAGCAGATTTTACCGCGCGGCATGAACAGCTTTTGGAGCAGATGCCATGATCAATGTACGTCCCGCGATGCCGCTTGATGCCGGATCTATGGCGCGGCTGCTGAACGAGATTATCAAGATTGGCGGAACGACTGCTTTGGTGCGCCCTGTGACGGGAGATGACATTGCCGATTGGATGGAATCGGCTCCTGATCGCGCGGCTTGGCATGTGGCGCTCGACGGCTCAGAGCAGGTCGTTGGCTTTCAATGGATAGATGCAAGTGACCAATTGCCGACAGAGGCCGCTGAGATTGCAACCTTTGTTCAGGTCGGGCAAACGGGCCTCGGCATCGGGTCGGCACTATTTAGTGCAACCACAAAGGCAGCCAAATCACTAGGCTATATCTGGATACGCGCAAATATCCGCGCCGATAATGAAGGCGGCCTGACGTACTACCAAAGCCGTGGGTTTCGCGACTATGGCGTAATTGAAGGCTACGAACTTGCCGATGGTACATGTGTGGACAAGCGCCTGAAACGCTACGATATTTGACGTGCCCCTGAACGGCCCTTAGCGCGGACTCCGCTTTGCCAATATACGCTGAAGAGTACGGCGGTGCATGTTCAGTCGGCGCGCTGTCTCGGAGACATTGCGATCACACAACTCATACACGCGTTGGATATGCTCCCAACGCACACGGTCCGCACTCATCGGATTTTCCGGTGGTGGGGGCAGGTTGTCACCGGTCGCCAACAACGCGTTGGTAATATCCGTCGCATCAGCAGGTTTTGACAAATAATCTGTCGCACCGATTTTCACAGCAGCGACAGCGGTTGCAATCGCGCCATATCCCGTGAGTACGACAATCCGTGCATCGGGGCGCTTTTCGCGCAAGATTTCTACGACATCGAGGCCGTTGCCATCTTCCAGCCGCAGATCACAAACCGCATACGCCGGCGGCCGCGCAGTGGCGATTGCAGATCCAGCAGCAACAGAGCCCGCCATTTCAACCTCAAACCCACGTTTTTCCATCGCTTTTGCGAGGCGCCGCAAAAACGGTTCGTCATCATCTAACAGCAATAGCGTCTTGTCAGGTCCAATATCGGGAAGGGTTCGTTCTTGCATCGTGCGGCGCCTCATCAGAAACGTGTGAATTCAACTTACCCTGAATATGGTGCGCTGGTGCGCGCCGTCAAATCTGATCAATAAAACAGCCAATCTTATCGGCCATCTGCTCTGGCGTAAGCTCGCGGCGGAAGAATTCCAGAAACCCGTTCTCAGGGGTAACGAGGTAGCTGAACGTGGAGTGATCCACGAGGTATTCATCGTCTACGGGCGGATGCGCTTTATAATAGGTGCGGTATGCTTTGCTCGCCACTGCGACCTGTTCTTCACTGCCCGTCAGGCCAATCATGCGCGGGTGCATCGCATCGGCAAAGTCACGCACCACTTCGGGTGTGTCGCGTGTGGGATCAACCGAAATGAACACAGGTGTCACGATCTGGCCACGCTCCTCAAGAATCTCAATAGCGGCGGCATTGCGGTCCACATCCAGCGGACACACATCGGGGCAGTACGTATAGCCGAAATAAATCAACGTCGGCTCGGCAGCTCGGCACTGGTCATCGTCACGCCGTCCCCGTTCACAAGTGTAAAGGGTCCGCCCAAATCGCCCGCAACAGCGCCCGCGCCACATGAGGCGAATTGGTCACCACTATCGCGACCCGTAAGAAAAAACATCGACAACAGTCCTAGGCCTGCGACAACAACAGCGGCGATTGCGGCAATACGGATCATAAGTCTCTCCTGTCATGGCACGCGTCATTGCGCGCCCTTGATGATGGTCAGGCACAGTCCTACGCTAGGATTTGTTCAATGCAAGTCACATTTGAGAGAAGCGCCCACATGCCGCAGTCCACAATCCGCCCCATGGGGGCGCGCAAGAGAGCGAACTGGATCAGGCTGCGGACCATGATTCTGCTACGTTGGGTAGCGATTGTTGGTCAGGTTATTGCCGTCACGCTGACACCCCAGTTGTTCGGGATTCATCTCGAACTCGGCTGGTGTTATTTTGTGATCAGCGTGTCTGTGATTTTCAATCTCGTTGCCTCATTCGTTTTTCCTGAAAATAAGCGCCTGTCCGAGCGGCAAAACATGTCGATGGTTATCTTTGACCTGTTACAGCTCAGTGTTTTGCTGGCACTCACAGGCGGTCTGAACAATCCATTCACATTACTTTTGCTCGGACCTGTTACCATTTCAGCGACCGCTCTCAGCTTGCGCTCGACGCTCGTGCTGTGCGCGATGGCGATCATTAGCGTGAGTGTGCTGGCCTTTAACTACATTCCGTTGAGCACTCAATCCGGTCAGGTGCTTGAAATTCCGCAGTTGTTTATCTTTGGTCAATGGATCGCACTGGTAATCGCCGTTATGTTCACGTCCGCTTATTCGCGGCGGGTCACGTCCGAAATTCACCTCATGTCTGACGCACTAGCGGCGACACAGATGGCCTTAGCGCGCGAGCAAAAGTTAACCGATCTAGGCGGTGTTGTAGCCGCCGCTGCGCATGAATTAGGGACGCCGCTTGCCACGATCAAACTCGCAAGTGCCGAGCTGGTGCATGAATTGCGCGCACAGCCTGAGCTGCGTGAGGATGCAGAGTTGATCGTGGAGCAAACAGACCGCTGCCGCGATATCCTGCGAGATATGGGCGGCGCGGGCAAAGACGACATTCACATGCGCCAAGCACCGCTGATAACTGTCGTGGAATCCGCAGCGGAACCGCATATGGGGCGTGGTAAAGACGTCCTAATCGACCTGCAGAACCTCGATGGGCCAGCGAATGCGCAACCTTCAATCCTGCGTATGCCCGAAATCATCCACGGTTTGCGTAACCTGATCCAGAATGCTGTCGACTTCTCGAAAACCACGGTCTGGATCGAAACCCGCTGGACTGACGATATTATCGTAGTACGTATTCTTGATGATGGAGCTGGCTTTCCCCCACAGCTGTTGGGACGTTTGGGCGATCCGTTTATGGGACGCCGCCGGAATCGTAAAAAAGATAAATCCCGTCCAGAGTACGAAGGCATGGGGTTGGGACTGTTCATTGCCAAGACATTGCTTGAGCGGTCGGGCGCAAGCCTCCGGTTTGCCAACGGGAATGACGAGACCGGATATCAAAGTGACAATATTGGCGCCGTGGTCGAGGTCCGCTGGAAGCGGAGCGCCATTGATGCACGGTCTGGCGAAAATGCTATTGTCATAGGCCAAAATACGCGGTTTGCCGAAGTCTGACGCAGTCTCAATCTTAACACTTTTTAAAGTTAATTATCGCATAACGGGAACTGCCTATTGGGCGTGCGGAGTTAGTTTTGAACGATTTTATTCTCATTTTTGCGGTCGTTTTACCGACTGTTATGATTGGCCTTTGGTCGGTTTTACGCCCACAAAAACAAACGCGCCATACAGTGCCCGCAGATATGCCCGCTATCCTCTTTCGTGACGGCGTGATTGAACATGCGTCCGAGACAGCGCTGGAACAGTTTCCTATCGCAATAGGGTCGCACAATTGGGCGGATTTGCATGAGATTCTGGCCCCAAATTACCCTGGTTTTCCGCGTGATACATCGCAGCAGGAATCCGGCGAGACTGTTGTGAGCGGAACGTCTGGTGAAATCAGGATTTCATGGCAACCCAATGGGGGGTCAATCACATTTCATGGCGCACCCAGAACTACGGTCACAGCCCCCGACCTAGAAGAACTTGAATTACTGCGTCAGGTGAATGACAATCTTCCCTTTCCAGCATGGAAGACCGATGATGCCGGTACTGTTAATTGGCACAACGACGCCTACGCCGCACTCAAACACCGCCTGCCTGCGGGAACGCTCGATGAATCAGGTGCAATTTTCGAACTACCTGCCCTGACCGAAGATCCGGACTCCGCGCGCGTAAAACTCGAACTTGAGGGCGCAGATGTTCCCGAGTGGTTTAATGTGACGCGCAAACCGCTTTGCAAAGGTGCGATCCATCACGCATCATCCCTAACAGCGCTGATCCACGCCGAAGAGGCCCAGCGCGATTTTGTTCAGACGCTGGCAAAAACCTTTGCGCATTTGTCGATTGGCTTGGCGATTTTCAACCGCAACCGTCAGCTTGCTCTATTCAATCCAGCGCTTACAGACCTTACGGGCCTGTCTGCCTCCTTCCTCAGTCCACGTCCGACGATTGATTCTTTTTTCGATGCTATGCGTGAAAATCGCAGAATGCCTGAACCAAAGAACTACAAGACATGGCGCCAACGCATGGCTGATCTGATCAGTGCCGCGGAAACGGGTCGATTTGAAGAGACATGGACCTTGGAAACCGGACAGACTTATCGCGTCACCGGACGCCCGCATCCTGACGGCGCGATCGCCTTTCTAATTGAAGATATCAGTGCCGAAATATCCTTAACCCGCAATTTCCGTGCTGAGCTGGAGCTGGGTCAAAGCCTTGTGGATACCTTCGAGGACGCACTCGCTGTCTTTTCGCAAACCGGCGTTTTGACCTTTTCGAATAAGGCCTATGATCTGCTTTGGGGTTTTGAGAACAACACCAGCTTTGCTGATGTGACCATCATCGACGCAATTCGTCTGTGGAAAGAGAAAACAACGCCCAACCCTTTGTGGCAAGACCTCCAAGATGCTGTGATGAAGCTGGAAGACCGCGAGGAGTGGGATATGCCCGTCTGCATAAAGGGGGAAACTCCAATGCAGTGCAAAGTTGTCCCGATTGCTTCTGGTGCAACAGTGGTGCGCTTTTCACAGAAACCCAGTGCTGTCCCCACAAGCAGGGAAGCTTTTGGAAAAGCACAAGACTAACGCCTCTTTCATGCGCCACGCGACAGGGTTAGTTTGCGCATATGAAAATAACCGTACTTCTGAACACCCCTGATCAAACCGCACAATTAGCCCGCCGCCTTGGCGCAGCGCTGGATGCCGGTGATACGATCCTGCTGCACGGTGACGTAGGTGCGGGAAAAACCCATTTCGCCCGTGCACTTATCCAATCCCTCTTGGCCGTACCCGAGGATGTTCCCTCCCCGACTTTTACACTGGTGCAGGTCTATGACGCGGCATCTGGCGTGGAAATCTGGCATGCAGATCTCTACCGGCTTTCTGATCCATCGGAGACCGAAGAGCTGGGCCTGACTGACGCTATGGAGCAAGCGATTTGCCTGATTGAATGGCCGGACCGTTTGGCCTCGCTCAAACCCGACGACGCTCTGGACATCACCCTCACGTCAACCGATGTTGACGACCATCGCATCCTGACCGCGACATGGTCGCACCCTCGCTGGGATGCCAAACTGACTGACTGGATGCCATGACAGACCGCGCACATCTTCTAACCGAGTTCATCCAAGCCGCCGGCTGGGCTGATGCCAAACGGATCACCGTGGCAGGCGATGCCTCTAATCGTCGGTACGAGCGTTTGACAAAGCCCGATGGTGCAACCGTAATCCTGATGGATTCCCCCGCTGACAAGGGGGAGGATGTACGCCCTTTTATCGCGGTAGCGGAGCATTTGCGCGCCATAAACCTCAGTGCTCCAAGGATCATCAAGGGTGATGTGGAAAACGGATTTCTCCTGATTGAAGACTTGGGAGATGATCTATTCAAGCAGGTGATTGCGCGCGATCCATCGCTTGAGCTGCCTCTTTATGAAGCGTCCGTGGACGTCCTCACCGTCCTGCACGCCGCACCGCTGCCAACGCTTGCGCCCTACGATACCGCCACGATGACTAACTTCGCTGCCCGCGCTTATGAGTGGTACTTGTTCGGCATCACAGGCACGCGGGACACGGCAGCGCAGGCAGAGTTCGAAAGGATCATGGCGAAGCTGCTGTCCACACTCGACGCAACCCCTCAAGTTTTGATCCAACGCGATTATCATGCTGAAAACCTGCTGTGGCTACCAGATCGGGACGGGGCAGCACGCGTTGGTTTGCTTGATTTTCAGGATGCCATGTCTGGCCATCCTGCCTATGATCTTGTCTCGATCCTTCAGGACGCGCGGCGCGATGTCCCACCCGCGCTTGAGGGCGCAATGATTGATCGCTATCTGGCACAAAATCCACAAGACAGAGATGCCTTTCGCGCAGCTTATGCCATCCTCGGAGTCCAACGGAATCTCCGCATCGTTGGCGGCTTTGCCAAGCTGTGCATCGAATTTGGAAAGCCACGGTACATTGAGCTGATCCCCCGCGTTTGGGAGTTTGTGGAGCGTAACCTCGCGCATCCCGCGCTTGCGCCTGTAGCTGGTCATATACGAACCACGCTGCCTGCTCCGACGGCTCATATCCTCGACACTCTCAAATCGAAATGTGCCAAATGAGCTTTCCTGTCATGCTCTTTGCCGCCGGGTTTGGCACTCGAATGAAGCACCTGACTGCGGACCGGCCAAAGCCGATGGTGCAGGTCGCAGGACGTCCTCTGATTGATCACGCACTAGAGCTTACTCATCAGATAAAGCCCTATGTGATCGTAGCAAACCTTCACTATCGCCCCGAAACCCTGTTATCCCATCTCATTCCCTTGGGCGTGCAAACAATTGTCGAGGCGCCGGATATCTTGGAAACCGGCGGTGGTTTGCGCAATGCGTTGCCCCTGCTGGGCAGTGGCCCGGTGATCACCATGAACACCGATACCATTTGGCGCGGTCCCAACCCATTGCACCTCTTGCTCGAAGCGTGGGACCCCACCCGTATGGATGCGCTTCTGATGGGTGTTCCACCTACGCAAGCATTGGAGCATTCAGGCCATGGTGATTTCTCCATCGACCCTGATGGTCGCCTGACACGCGGCGCGGGAGTGATCTATGGAGGCGTTCAGATTATAAAAACCGACCTGTTGGCCGATATTGAGCAGGACGCTTTTTCGCTCAACCTCATTTGGGATAAGATGTTGGAAAAGCGATCGATGTTCGGACTGACCTATTCCGGGAGATGGTGCGACGTGGGGCATCCTGACGGTATCAAAACTGCCGAAGGATTGTTGAGCACAGATGTTTGAGCCCCAAGATGCGCCCCGTGTTTTTGGCCTGTCCGCTGGTGTGGATTTCCCGCAAGCACTGACGGACGGCCTTTTGCACCGCTTCAAAGGTCAGCCTCCCGAAGCGCTGGCCCGCGTTGATCTGCTGGTAAACACCCAGCGTATGGCACGCCGCCTGCGCACCATTTTTGAGGATGGTCCCGCCCTCCTACTCCCCCGCATCCGCCTGATCACCGACCTTGAAACTCTGGCTCCCAGCGTAATCATCCCCCATGGCGTCCCTGCCCTTCGCCGCCGCCTGGAACTCATCGGTTTGATTTCAGCGCTGCTGGAACAGTCGCCCGATCTGGCCTCCCGTGCATCGCTATATGATCTCGCCGACAGCCTTGCGGCACTGATCGACGAAATGCAGGGCGAAGGGGTGACACCAGACAAGATCGCAGAACTGGATGTCACAGATCAATCTGGTCACTGGGAGCGGGCAAAAGTCTTTCTTGGGATCGTACAAAACTATCTCTCCCTTACCGAAGCAATGCCGGATAAAGAAGCGCACCAACGCGCGCGGGTCAGCGCGATTGCAAACCTTTGGGCGGAGCGGCCTAAGACAAATCCCGTAATCATCGCAGGGTCTACCGGCTCTCGTGGGACCACAATGATGCTGATGGAAGCGGTGGCGAAGCTGCCGCAAGGGGCGTTGATACTTCCCGGATTCGACTTTGATCTGCCGGTAGAAGTTTGGGCAGCGCTGGATGACCCGATGATCTCGGAGGATCATCCACAATACCGTTTCTACAGTCTGATGAAGGGATTGGAGAGCTCTCCAAATGCCGTCAGAAACTGGCATGAGCCTGCCTGCGCTCCTGCCCCCGAGCGCAACAAGCTGATCTCGCTTTCTCTTCGCCCAGCGCCTGTCACAGACGCGT
>RCNE010001110.1_pt1 | contig 14721 bp, 14 predicted proteins | sample 2041361 | NCBI WGS metagenome assembly RCNE01 (sample SAMN09708229, study PRJNA481090) | Marine sediment metagenome, whole genome shotgun sequencing project.
GTTGGAGTCACCCTCGACTTCGAGGGGAAGCCGTACGTCTGGGAAAAGAGGGGTCAGGGTGGCGAACTTGGGACGAGCCTCGGCGGCTTCAGGCTCAAGATCGTTGATCTTGGTGGCCCGCACCAAGGCCGGGAACTTCTCTTGGGCTCGGGCGGGACGAACCGGACCTTCGCAGATGTCGCCCTTCCGCAGTTTGTGCTTGCGGATCTGATTGGCGGGGACATACACGTCCTGTTCGGTCGGCAGATAGCCACCGCAGCGCAGGAACCCATAACCCTCTGGCAGGATGTCGAGGATACCGGTGCGTACTTCGAGCTCTGACTCGTCGATCGGCTCTTGGGGACTGCGCTTGTTGCGGCGTCTCCGGTTGCGGTTCCCGTCCTGGCCGTCTTGACCGTCTTGGCCACCACGTCCGCCCTGACGATCACGCCCGCCCTGACGATCACGCCCGCTCTGACGATCACGCCCGCTCTGACGATCACGCCCGTCACCGTTGCTCGACCCCGAGCCTTCTTTGGCTTTGGCGGGCTTCTCGTCAGTCTTGACCGAAGCTACCTCTTCTTCCGGCGGCAGTTCGGGAAGCATCTTCACGTCAAACTTGTCTGATCCCACAATCGCGGTGATCAGCTTTGTCTTCTGTAGCCCGTCGTGGTCCACGTCAATGGAACCGGCCATGTCGCGCAAGGCATCTAGGCCCAGCTCTTGGAGTCTGGCTCGGGTGGTCGTCATGGGCAGTGTTGTCCCTTCGAACGAGGTTTTGGCATGAATTGCCTGTGGTATCTCCGTCCCGAAGAAGCGGTGGTCTCCTCAAGAGATGTAGAACACGCTTTCGGCGCAGCAAGCCGCACACGGGAGAAGGTGGAGACGGATATCGATCCGGTAAGTAGTTTACCGTCGTGAGACGGCGACGCAAGCGCGATCGCTTTTTGTTACCAACCGAGCTGCTCTAAAACAGCATCGAGATTCGATCGAACCACCTTCAGGTCTTCGAATCCTTCGGCAGCTGTGTCCGGATCCTTGAGTCCGTGACCGGTCAGCGTGCAGACTATCTGACCTTGCGGAAGGTCCTCCTGGAACTTCATAATCCCAGCCACCGAGGCCGCCGAAGCTGGCTCACAGAAGACGCCTTCCCGTGATGCCAACAAACGATACGCGGCCAGGATTTCGTCATCGGTGACGGCTTCGATCCGCCCCCCCGAATCATCACGAGCCGCAATCGCAGAATCCCATGAAGCCGGGTTCCCGATGCGGATGGCAGTTGCGATCGTCTCCGGGTCGTCAATGATCTCACCGCTAACCAGCGGAGCCGCACCGGCTGCTTGGAAACCCCACATATGCGGAGCATGCCCCTCAGCGGTGTAGCCATTCCAATAGGCGGTGATATTGCCGGCGTTGCCCACCGGCAACGCATGGATCACCGGTGCATCACCAAGAGTGGCGGTGATCTCCCACGCGGCGGATTGTTGTCCCTCGATGCGGAATGGGTTGATTGAATTCACTAGAGCAACATCGTGGGTGGAGGTGAGCTCGAGAACGATCGCCAACGCGTCGTCGAAGTTCCCGTCAATGGCGACGATGTCGGCGCCGTGACTGACAGCCTGCGCGAGTTTGCCTCTTGCGATCTTGCCGGCCGGCAGCACCACGATTGCCCGCATCCCAGCACGCGCCGCATAGGCGGCTGCGGAAGCTGAGGTGTTTCCCGTCGACGCACATGCAACCGCCTTGGCACCAGATTCGAGCGCCTTGGACACGGCCATCGTCATGCCTCGGTCCTTGAAGGAGCCTGTCGGATTCGCACCGTCGTACTTGAGGAACACGGGTCGTTGCACGATCTCAGAGATAGCTTTCGCTTCGATGAGTGGCGTGTTGCCCTCCAAGAGGGTGACGACAGGCGTGGCGTCAGTGACGCTCAGACGATCCCGAAATTGCTCAATGACACCGGGCCAGCTCACGATTCCTCGCTTTCCACCCTGATCGCCGCAGCCACAGCATTTACGCAATCAAGCTGCTTGACCGCAGCGAGAGCGTTCTGCTGGTCCGCCTCAGGTGCGGTGTGGGTGACGATAAGGAGCGTTGCCTTGTCTTCGGTTCCCTCTTGCCATACCGACTTGATGCTGACGTTGGCCTCGCCGAATGCGGCGGCAATCTGGGCGAGGACGCCCGGCAGATCGGCTACTTCGAGACGTACGTACCATTTGGTTGGCACCGAGCCGAAGTCGGCGAGAGACGATGGGGCGAATCGGATTCGGGGAGCCACCTGGGCGCCGGCCAGAATCTCGCGGGCCGCATCGATGACATCGCCGAGCACCGCGGTAGCCGTCGGGTCACCACCTGCTCCCGGTCCGGCGAACAGCAGGGTGTCGATAGCGGGTCCTTCGATGAAGATGGCGTTCGTTGCTCCACGGATCGCGGAAAGAGGATGGTCATGCGGCAGCAACACGGGGTGAACCCGGGCCGAGACGCCACTGGCGGTGTCTTCAGCGATCGCCAGCAGTTTGATCGTGTAGCCAAGGTCGTCCGCATACCGAATGTCGGTCGCAGTGATCTCGGTGATTCCGGTGTGGGGCACCCGGTCCAGGCCGACCCATGTACCAAAGGCGAGACTGGCGAGGATGGCTGCCTTCGCTGCGGCATCAGCGCCGCCAACATCCGCGGTGGGATCAGGCTCGGCGTATCCGAGCTCTTGCGCCTCGGCGAGTGCATCCTCGTATGCGGTGCCGTCCTCGGTCATGCCGGTGAGGATGAAGTTGGTTGTCCCGTTGACAATCCCCATCACCCGGGTGAGACGCTCTCCGGCGAGCGTCTCCGACAAAGGCCGAATAATCGGGATGCCTCCGCCGACTGCCGCTTCGAACAACAGAGCAACACCAGATTTCTCGGCGGCAGCGATGAGGTCGTAGCCGCGAGCAGCAATGAGCTCCTTGTTGGCCGTGACCACAGGCTTGCCGGCCTCAAGTGCCCGCAGCACGAGGTCTCCAGCAGGGTCTTGGCCACCCATGACCTCCACCAGAAGATCAACTTCCGGATCGTCAATGACCGACTGGGCATCTGTCGTAAACATGCCTTCTGGTATGCCCAGGCCCCGTGACTTTCCTGGGTCGCGCACCGCAACGCGGCGCACCTGTAGATCGAGTCCTGTCTTTGCGGCGATAGCGGCATGCTCGGTGGTGAGACGCTTGATCAGCGTCCCGCCAACCGTGCCGGCACCTAGCAGCCCAATTCCTATGGTGTTCATGGCCGCGACGATAGCTCAGTCGGCGATCACATCTCGTTTTGTGAGGTCGTCGTAGGTTTCGCGACGGACCACCAGGCGCGCTTCTCCATCGCGGACAAACACCACCGGCGGGCGGAGCGCCATGTTGTAGTTGGACCCCATTGAATGACCGTACGCACCAGTTACTGGTGTGCACAGAATGTCGCCGACCTGGGTATCGGCGGGGATGGCCGCATCGCTGACGATGACGTCACCGGATTCGCAGTGTTTGCCAACGATGCGGACGTTCTTGGTCCTGCCGGCTGCAACATCACGCGGCAAGAATGCCTCGTAGCCGCTGCCATAGAGCACGGGTCGCGGGTTGTCGCTCATCCCCCCGTCGACGGCGACGTAGGTTCGGATCGAGTCGATGTCTTTGATTGTTCCAACGGTGTACAGGGTGACGGCAGCGCTGGCGACTATGGCGCGCCCGGGTTCGGCAGTTATCCGTGCCCGTATCCCATTTGCGACACATGCGGTCTTCACCGATTCCGCCCAGTCAGAAATGCTTGGCGCACTCTCTCCTGTCACGTATGCGACGCCAAGTCCCCCACCGATTGACATCTCAGCGAGGCCATGTGATGTCACGAACGGGGCTAGCGCCCCGATGGCCTTGCCGTACGAATCCGCCGCAAAGACCTGGCTACCGATGTGGGCATGGATTCCAATGAGATCCATTGCAGGGGACCCACTTGCGATGGTGATTGCCTCAGCAGCGTCGCCTGAGGAGATCCCGAAACCGAACTTGGAATCGGCGATACCGGTCTGCAAATACTCGTGGGTATGGGCGTCAACGCCGGGGTTGACCCTGACCAGGACGCGCGGGGAAGCAAGGCCGGCGGCCACTAGTTGCTCAATGCGGTCGATCTCGTCGAATGAGTCGATAACGATCCGCCCCACCCCAGACTCGATCGCCATTGCGAGCTCGCGAGAGGACTTGTTGTTGCCGTGCATGACAAGCCGTTCGGCCGGGACCCCAGCGGCAAGCGCGACGTGTAGCTCTCCCCCGGTCGCCACATCGAGGTGCATTCCTTCTTCCCACGCCAACTTGGCCATGGCCTGCGACAGGAACGCTTTCGTGGCGTAGGCAACGCCATCACCAAAAGCGGCGACTGCCTGACGACATCGGGTGCGTACGTGCTCCTCGTCGTAGACGAACAGCGGCGTGCCGTATCTCTGCGTGAGCTCGATGACGTCAACACCACCGATGGTGAGCCGACCATCAACTACCTCTGCGGTATCGGGGAGAAGATGGGCCGGGACCTTGTTTGCGCTCACATACGCTCCGGTACGTCGATGCCGAGCAGATCGAGCAACAAAGTCAGCTCGGCAAGAGCAAGCTCAATGAGATGAAGCCATGAAGCCTGTCGCTCCACATCTTGCTCCCTGAGGATGTGACAGGCCTCATAGAAGCGGCTGAAGTCTGCCACCAACTCGTAGGCATACTCAGCAATGTGGTTGGGCGCACGGTGCTCAGCAGCTCTGGCGACGACCTCGGGGAGCCTGGCGAGCTGCAGCATCAGGTTGCGTTCTTGGTCAACCGTCGGCGCAATCAGCGGTCCGGCGGCCAGTCCCCTGCTTCCGGACTCACGCAGGACTGACTGCATGCGCACCGCACCGTAGAGAAGGTAGGGACCCGTCTTGCCATCGAAGGACGTAAACCTGTCGACGTCAAAGATGTAGTTCGATGACCGGTGGTTCTGCAGGTCGCCGTACTTGAGAGCAGCCAACCCGACTTTCTCGGCGATATCGGCCTTCTCGGCGTCGCCAAAGTCCGTGGCGATCTCATTTTCTTCGAGGCGCTCCGCCGCACGCGCGACGACCATATCGATGAGCTCCCGCAACCTGAGGAGACCGCCATCGCGTGTCTTGAACGGCTTTCCATCGGGTCCGTTGACGGTGCCGTTGCCAGAATGATCGAGCACGGTTCCATCGGGTGCGATACCGGTCTTGTAGGCGGCACGGAAGACCTGCTCAAAGTGCAGCGACTGCCGCACGTCAACCACATATATGAGTTCCTTGGCACCGATATCCTCGACGCGGTCTTCGATGGTGGCCAGGTCCCATGTCGTATAAAGCGAGGCGCCATCCGACTTGATGAGGAGGAAAGGCGGTAGCTCCTTCGTATCCTCGTCAGTCATCACGTCGATGACCAGCGCCCCGTCACTCTCGTATGCGTAGCCGTCTTCCACCAGTCGCTTAACCATCGGTTGGAGGCGGTGATTGATCGTGCTCTCGCCGTGCCAAAGGTCGAAGTGGACGTTGAGCCGGTCATAGACCTTCTTGATCGCATCGATCGAAATGTTCCTCATGTGCTGCCACAGGGCTCGATAGCCGGGGCGTCCGTCCTGAAGGGCAACGACTGCAGCTCGCGCCCGTGCCGCAAACTCCTGGTCTGCTTTCGCTCGCGCCGACGCCTCGGGATACATGACCTGGAGGTCATCGATCGTGACCGGGGACTCGCTTGGGTACCCGTCTGTTTGGCTTTCGTCGAAATACGGCAGCTCCGGGAAGCGATCCTCGAGTTCGGCGATCAGTTGCCCGTATGGCATACCCCAGTCGCCGAGGTGGACATCGCTAACAACATCGTTACCGAGGAACTTGAGGGTCCGTTTGATGCTCTCGCCGATGATCGCCGGACGAAGGTGCCCGACATGGAGCTCCTTTGCGACGTTCGGTCCGCCGTAATCAACGACAATCTTCTTTGAGTCGGAAACCTCGGTCCCGAACCTCGACGACTCCTGCAACGAATCGACGTAGTCGGCCAGGTATGAATCGGTCAGAGTGATGTTGATGAATCCGGGACCGGCCAAAGACAGGTCCGCGAATGGTGTGGTGTCTCCAAGGGAATCGATAACGCTTTGTGCCACCTCCCGCGGGTTCTTGCGAGCTGTCTTGGCGGCCGCCATCGATCCGTTGCACTGGAACTGCGCCAGGTCGGGGCGAGCCGAGACCACGACCGCCCCGTAGGACGAGTCGAGTCCTTGGGAGGCAAAGGCATCCCCAAACATCTGTGACAGAGTGGCGGTGAGAGACATCGTTTCCTTGGCTTGTTGCGGCGCAAGGATAGGCCCATGTCTCATGGGCAGATCGCCTTGTTACACTCCGGCGTGCGCCCCAGTAGCTCAGGGGATAGAGCACTGGCCTCCGGAGCCGGGAGCGTAGGTTCGAATCCTACCTGGGGCACGAGTACCGGCTTCGCCGGTCCTTGGGAACTCGCCGTCGGCGAGTTCCCATGGAGTTCGGCTTCGCCGAACTCCATGGCGGGGACCCATCAGGCCCTCTATGGGGGGGACTCGGCTTCGCCGAGTTCCTTGGCTCAGCCCCGACTGCTTCCCACGAGATCCGGCTCCGAAAGGCCCAATTCTCGGGACGCCCATTGCAGCGCAACTATGCCCTGCGATCTTTGGAACTGGCGGATATCGGATCGGACATCAGGCGCCCTTGGCCTGGTGACGTGCTGGAGAAAGAACCCGGCGAGCCTGGCGACTAGAGGCGTTTCACCCACAAGCAGCTTCCACGGCGCAGGCCCGCCTTCGAGATACAGACTGGGAAGCCAAGCCACCCAGTCCAGCATCGGATTGCCGACATATGCCCAGTTCCAGTCGATTGCTTTCACCTGGTCGCCGATACACACGTTGTCCGAGCGGATATCTGCATGCACCAAACAGTCGCCGGACACAACGGCGCGCTTTTCAACCTCGATCAGGCGTGGCAATGCCCTGTCGAACCACGATGGACTTGCCACTTGTAGAGCATGTATCGGCGCCCGATTGGCGGCAATGTTGACCCAGAAGTCAACTCCCAGTGCAGTCAACGCCTCAGTGCTGAGACCGTCTGGGGGCGGAGTAGCCGCTATCGCATCACATAGCGACCCAATCGCGGCAACGTCGTCCACAGACCACGGTGGGGGCCAGTGAGACTGGCTGAGGTGTTCCATGACTAGGAACGGGCGACTGCCGTCATCGATCCAGGCTTCCACCTCTGGCATGAACGAGGCAGAAAGATGCTCGTAGACGTGGGCCTCGTCTCGAAGGAACCGAGCGGTGTCGTCCGATGTGGCAGCCTTGACAAACCGAGTCACACCGCAGGCGGTGCCCACTACCCACAAACCAGCCGAGCTGAAGCCACCCGAAACCGGTTGCCAATTCACGATCTCGTCGCCCATTGTCTCTGCGACGGCGCGGCGCAACCCATCACTCGGTGTCAACGGTCTCACCATCACCCGATGCTATCTCCTAGAACACGTTACCCAGCGCACCGAGGCGCCACAGGACCAGCATGTCCATTGTTATGGCGACGCTGACGTGGAGGAAGATCCCCGGGACAAAGCTCTTGGACCGCAATGCGAGATAGCCAAGTGCAAGGCCGGCAATGATCGCGGCAAAGGCCTCGGGTGCGGGCTTCCCGAAATGAATCATCGTGTAGGGCACCGTCATGATGGCGACGCCGAGAAGACCAAATCGTCTCGCCAATCCAAACGTCAGGAAGCCACGGAAGAATGCTTCGATCCCCACAAACTGAAATACGTAGCCGAATTCGTACAGCCAGAAGGCCGAACCCCCTTCAGCAGCACGGTCGTAGAACGGGTAGTAGGTCATAAAGCTTTCAAGGCTCGATATCCAGACGAGGATCGGCAACATGACCATGTACATGAGGCCGTAGACCGGGAAATGCTTCAGCGTGCCGCTGATCCGGTATCCCCAGTTGCGGGGAGAGTCCTTGATCAGCCAGAAGATGATCGCGGCTGGCACCAGCGTGCGGAGGACCAACGAGGTGAAGCCCCAGTACAGATAGGCCCCAACCCCAGGGTGCTCTTCGAGCGTCCCTCCGATGTTGGAGGCCACCCAGTCGATAAGTCCCGATCTCACGAAGTAGTCCGGACGACCCCAGTAATGGAAGACATAGAGCAGCAATGTGCCCGCGATGATCACGATGAAGGCTTCCTTGTCAGCCCTCTCGTCTTGCCGAACTTCGAGTTCGGGCGGCGACAGCAATCCTGCGATCAATCGGTGTCCTTCTAGGAGTGCGACGAGTGTACGCCCCAAAAACCAGTAGCCCGATCGCTATTTGCCCAGCTAGTGTTTTCGCGTACTGGGAGGTTCAACATGCGCCCTATCTGGAAAGGTGCCATATCGTTCGGGTTGGTCACGATCCCGGTCGGCCTGTATTCGGCGACTGAGAGCAAGCGCCCGAGCTTCCGCCAATTGCGTGAATCTGATCACTCGCGCATTCGGTACAAGAAGGTTGCGGAGGCCGACGGCGAAGAGGTACCCACCGACAACATCGTCAAGGGCTATGAGATCGACAACGAACGCTATGTCGTATTCACCTCCGAGGAGTTGCAGGGCATCATGAAGGGCATAACCGGCGGAACCGTCGATGTTGTCCAGTTCGTCGATCGTTCCGAAATCGATCCGATCTACTTCCGCAGCTCGTATTACCTCGCTCCGGAAAAGACAGGAATCAAGGCCTACCGCATCTTGCTCGCCGGCCTCGAAACCCGGGGTATGGTCGGCATCGCCAAGGTGGCGATTCGCGAACGCGAGTATCTGGCGACACTTCGTGCCGAAGAGGGAGTGATCATTCTCGAGACGATGTACTGGCCCGATGAGATACGGGAGCCAAACTTCGAGAGTCTTGAGGACGAGATCGAAATAAGAGAAGAAGAAATGTCGATGGCAACCATGATCATCGACAATCTGGCGGGCACGTTTGATCCGTCGGCCTGGAACGACGAGTCACGGGAAGCCGTCGAAGCCGCCGCCGCTATCAAAGTCGAGGGTCAACAGATTGTTGCTCCAGATCTACCTGAAGCGACAGGCGTCGTGGACTTGATGGATGCCCTGCGGGCGAGCGTCGAAGCCACGAAGGAAAAGAAGGCTGTCTAGGCGACCCGCCGATACCCCATCTACTCCTGGTCAAAGGCCTCGAGTTCGACGGTGAGACGAGCCGCAAACAGCACCAGCGCAAAGGTTATTGCGGCAACGAGGGCTTGTAGTGCAACCATGTATTCCCTATCGCCGTGCCCGGCGCGATCCTTAAAACCCGGTTTTCGCGTTCTCGGATTAGGTCCTCTCGGCCTATGCAGCGGGGGGACCTTCCGCCTCCCATGAGGCCAGCCCGACAGGAGTGTCGGTCATGCCTTGGAAGGATGGGGCACGGAGCCGGCCTGCTGTTGTCCATTGCTTGTAGCGAACCATGGCGACAAGCCGGGGCTGCACCCAGGTAGCTCCGGCGGGGATCTCCAAGTCTGATTGAAAGGGTGATTGGCCAACGGTCATATTGTCCAGAGCCCCGCGGATGGCCCGCAGGGCTTTGTCGTTGAAGCCCGACCCAACCGCACCGATCCACCGCAGTTTGTCGCCGTCCTGCAGACCCAAGAGCAACGCTCCAAACGATGGCTCCCTGGCGCCCGTCCCTGCTGTGAATCCCCCGACTACGGCACGGACTTGTTTGAACTGCCCAATCTTCCGCCAATCGGGCGACCTCTTCCCCGGCTGGTACCGACTGCTCAATCTCTTGGCAACGATGCCCTCTAGATCGTTGGCGACCACGAAGTCCCAAACTGGTCTCGAATCACCACGGAAGCTGTCGGCGACGACGAGCGGCGCTGGCAGGTCGAGACGAGCGAGGTGCCCGACGCGGTCTTCGAGCGGCGCCCCGACCAGGCTTTCGCCGTGATGAAGGAGATCGAAAACGACGTAGGTGATAGGGACGATCCCACCGCCACCATCGACTCCCCTCCGGCTCTGGAGACGCTGAAACGACGGGCGTCCAGATTCGTCGATGGCGACGACTTCACCGTCCAGCACAATATTGGGTGGGAGGTCGAGGGCGACGAGTTCCGGGTAACGAGCCGCCAGGTCGTTGCCGGCACGGCTTTGCAGCTGGACCCCGGCATCCGTTGCATACATGAGGCATCGAACCCCATCCCACTTCAGCTCAAACGTCCAGGCCGGATCCGAAAAAGTAGTGTCCCACGGCGACGCCAACATCGGCTGATAGCGCTCGGGCGATGTGGCGGCTATGCGCCGAGCTCCTCACGGACCAGGCGGTTCACCAGACCACCATCGAGTTCAACGCCAGTCTTCATTATGTGTCCCATAACCCGCCCCATCATCTTGGGGTCATCGACACCCAGCTCGGCAATCGCCGCCCTGACGATTTCTCTTGTTTCTTCTTCACCGGGCAATCTTGGCGTCCACCGTGACAGATACTCCACCTCGTATGCGAGTTTTGCTGCCTGCTCTGCGCCGCGCTCTCCAAGTGCTTCAAACTCCAGCCGTGCCTTATCCATCTTCTTGACGTAAGACACGATTGTCGCCTTGTAGAGCTCATCATCGACCTCACCGGTGAATCCCGGAGCCGACTTGGCTACTGCGATTTCGGTCTGGACTTGACGGATAACGCTTGTTCTGGCCTTGTCGCGGGCCCGCATCGCATCCTTCAGCTCATTCGCTAGTTCTTTTTGAAGACTCATAACAGACTCCCTAGTGGCGTCTCGTACGCCGATTCCGCAACAGTAGCGGGCACATTTGGTACCGATTCCACTACTTCCCACCCTAGTCCCACAAAGGTCCCGACCCAGGGAGGCCGAAATACCCCTTGATACTGGCCACCACACACCTTTAGACTGCTCATTCGAGGCCACATATATGTGTCCTTTTTATTGGAGTACACCTTGTGAATGTGCTCACATTCACAAGCCAAGGAGAACAAAACAGCATGCTCACCCTTACCGACTGGAGAGAACTCTCCGCCTGTCGCGACAGTGATCCGGAAGTATTCTTCCCGATCGGCACCACCGGCCCTGCCGTTGGGCACATCGAGAAGGCCCGGGCCATTTGCACCGCCTGCTCAGTAGGCGAAGAATGCCTCCAGTACGCGCTAGAAACCAACCAGGAATCTGGTGTGTGGGGTGGATACCCCGAAGAAGACCGTCGTCGCCTCCGCAAGCGCTGGTTGGCCGACCGTCGTCGTCGCCGCCAAGAGGCCGAGCGTCAGGCTTCCTAGCCAGGCTCCCCGGGACTAGAGGCCGAAACCAACCGACCTGTCGGCCTGTTCCTCAATCTCTACGAACGCAAGGCGTCCTCCCACGATCCCGTGGCGGACGCCTTTGCTGTCTGTAAGCCAGACGAGCGAACCGTCGCTGAGACCGGCCTCGAGGCTGGCCACTGCGACATCTAGGTCTTCGACTTCGACTTCGAGTTCGCGCGCCCCCTCGACGCCGATACGCATCTTTCCACCGTTACTCATTTGCGATCCTCCCTTGCTTTTCGGAAATCGTAGCGGCCTGATCGATGGCTAGTTGATAACCAGCTGCGGATGGCTACGCAGTCGCGGTTTCCGTTCGATGATCTCATCTGCGATGGCCTCGAAAGCTATTGCGGCCTCGCTTCCAGGCTCACTGACTGCGATAGGAATCCCAGCGTCAGCGCTGGCACGAACCGTCGATACGAGCGGTATCCGGCCCAGCAGCGGAACATCCAGCTCCTCTGCGAGAGCCTGTCCTCCGCCTTCACCGAAGATCGGGTACTGCTTGCCGTCATCGCCGGTGAACCAAGACATATTCTCAACGACACCGATGATGTCCTGATTCACTTTGAGAGCCATCAGGCCTGCCCGCTTGGCGACACGCTGGGCCGTGACCTGTGGTGTCGTCACAATCAGCGCCTGTGCCATCGGTAGGAATTGCGAGATCGAGATCGAGATGTCGCCGGTACCGGGTGGCATATCGATCAGGAGATAGTCGGGATCATCCCAATGGACGTCGGATAGGAACTGTTCCAACGCCTTGTGCAGCATTGGCCCTCTCCAGATAACGGCTTGATCGTCTGGAACAAAGAAGTCCATCGACATTGCCTTTACGCCATGCGCCTCCGGCGGGAAAAGCGTTTCGTCGATCACCGTTGGCGGGCGGTCGATGCCGAGCATTCGCGGGATCGAAAAACCCCATACGTCGGCATCCATCACGCCAACTGTGTTGCCCTTTGCGGCGAGCGCAACGGCAAGATTGGTAGTCACCGAAGACTTACCAACACCGCCCTTGCCGGACGACACAGCGATGATCCTGGTTTTGCTCCCGGCCCTGGCAACGGGGATATCTGCGTCACTGTCGCCGCGCACGTCGGTCATCAGGTTGGCCCGTTCCTCGTCAGTCATCGAGGTGAAGTCGACCGTTACGGCACCGACCCCTTCAACAGTCTGGGCCGCAGCCGTTACGTCTTGGGTGAGCTTGTCCTTTAGTGGGCACCCCGGAATGGTGAGGGCGACCAGAACGCGAACAGAACCATCTTGTGCGACATCGATGTCGCGCAGCATTTTGAGTTCCTCTAGAGAGCGATGGATCTCAGGGTCTTCGACCCTACCAATCGCCGTGCGTAGCGCTTCGGCATCGATCACTTGGCACCTTCTCCTATCCGCGTAGTGGATAGAAACTATAGTGAGTCCGGAAACCATCAAATCGGTCCCAATCCGGGAGCTTGCAGTGGACGCATTAGGGCTAAACCAACAGATCGGCGACCTGGCGGCGACGCTCGGCGACGCGACGCGGCGGGGAATCTACATCACCGTTCGCGAAGCCGTCGAACCAGTAACCGCAGGCCAGATTTCTGAACTCTTCGACATCCACGCCAACGTTGCCCGCCACCATCTAGACCGGCTCGTCACCGATGGATATCTCCAGGTAACACGGCGGCGCCGCTCCGAACGACGTGGCCCCGGTGCCGGGAGGCCTGCGAAACACTACGAGACAACCGCCAAGGAAATCTCGGTGCAGTTTCCAGCCCGCCGGTATGACCTACTTGCCGAGTTACTGGTCAGGATTGTGGAGAAGATCGCTCCGGACACTGCAGCCGAGGTCGCCGAAGAAATCGGCAGGGAGTACGGCCGAGAACTGGCCGCCGAAGTTGGACTCTCCAAGGATGCAGGTTTCGATACCGCTATCAACGCTGTCGCCAGGGTGATGATGGGGGTCGGGTTCGACACCGAGGCCAATACCGATGAAAGGCTGATCGTCACCAGGTTCTGCCCGTTCGGCGAAACTGCATCGAAGCATCCCGAAATTGTCTGCAAACTTGACCAAGGCATCGTGTCCGGGCTTCTGGAGAGCGCCAATGCGCACGGCGTGCCGGTGGTCACCCCGCACCGCCACGGCGAAGACGACTGTCGCACCGAGATCTGACCTCGTTTCGGCCCAATCAGGCAGCTCAATCAGTCGACAATACTGCCGATAACAGGTCGGAATGAACCGAAGGGAATCTGTGCTCGGGACATCAAACCTGCAACGCGGTCTGTTGACCACGACCATCTCTGCCGCGGCAATGGGGATGGTGGCGGCCATTTTTAGCGCTGCCGGGATAGTGGTCGTCACGCTAAACGCGATCGCTATCGCGTCGGCTGCTGGTGCTCTTGTGGTGAAACCGAACGACGATACCCAATCATCTCTAATTGCGGAGGTTTCTCACGAGCTGAGGACTCCCCTCACCGGGATTCTGGGCACACTCGAACTGCTCACAGAGTCGACGATTTCTCTTGAAGCCTCCGAAGTAGACGAACTGCTGATCGCAGCACACAGTGAGGCAAATCACCTTCTCCATATCGTCGGCAATCTGCACGCTCGTTCCCGGCTCGACCGAGCGATCCTCACCCCGGACAGCATTCCAACCAACGTTCGCAGCATCGTCGAGAAGGCGGTCTCCCGCTCCCCGCAGGTCGCCCGACGCTGTTTCCTGTCTCCAGGCAGCAGAGCGGTCGCCGCCGCCGACCCGCAGCTTGTGATGCAGATCGTGACCAATCTGATCCAGAACGTCGAGCGATATGCACCCGATGGAGAAGTTCGCGTCCAGTTCGAGCAGAACAGAGAGACGCTGACGGTTATGTTCATCGATTCCGGACCTGGCGTGCCGGTGTTCAGCGAGGAGAAGATCTTCACCGATGCGGCAAGTACTGAAGGCTTGGGTTTGGGGCTCGCGCTGAGTCGACAGCTGGCGCGGGCTATGGACGGCGACCTCACCATTGACTCTCCAGGACAGCCTGGCGCCCGGTTCGTGCTGAACCTGCCTGCCAGCAACGAGCAACTGCCTGCAACCTCTTCTTCTGAGATTATCCCTGGTGATCGTGCTCATGCCCACTCGCCGCGTGCTCGCCTGTTGGTCGATCTCGCCGACGCCTTTGCCGGTCAGTCGCTTGATCTGGTGGTTGGCGGAATCCAGAAGGTATACACCGATCTCCTTGGCGCTACCGGAGCGTTGCTGTTTATGCCGCGACGCGATGGCAGCTTCTATTCGGCAGGTACTTATGAGAAGACCCAACAGGTGCGGGCTGACAGCGCTCATGATCTCGAGAACGTGATAGTTGGTGGCCGCTCGCACACGATCGTCGATATCTCGGATGCCTCGTGGGCGCCTGAGTCGGCGCTCGGAGGACAATCGGCCATGTTGCTGCCGGTTCATGATGCTGAGCGT
>RCNE010001112.1_pt1 | contig 14718 bp, 14 predicted proteins | sample 2041361 | NCBI WGS metagenome assembly RCNE01 (sample SAMN09708229, study PRJNA481090) | Marine sediment metagenome, whole genome shotgun sequencing project.
GTATCACCGTCCGGATTCGCAGAATTTCGGGGCGACGCTTGCTGAGGTGTGGTTCGATAGTCCGTCGGCTGCTGAGGCGGCTGGTTTTGCGTTGGCGCCGCGTCATTCCAAGGCCGGTGTGTCTGCTGATTACGAGCCTGGAGGCTCCGGACACCCCTGTGCTGTCGCTGCCGTAAACGCCAACCGCAGCGCGGTGATCGGCGGAGCAGCGCTGGCAACCGGAGGTTCGACCACCGTCGATGGAGATTCGAGCGGAGGAATTGGTGCTGGCACCGTCGACGCAGTTGACGCCGACGGAGAAGCTGGTGCTGGTGCTGCCCTTGGGGGCGACGCAACTGGTGATGCCGCCGACGGAATCGGTTCTGCGTTGTCTGGTGCTGTTGACGGTGCTGGTGATGCCGCCGACGGAATCGGTTCTGCGGCGTCTGGCGCCAGTGCTGCAGGCATGTTTCGCGGCGATGACCATGATGGCGCAGGTCTCGCGGGTTGCCTGAGAAAGTGGTGGTGGCTGCTACTTTTGCTTCTGGGACTCTTGTTGCTTGCACTGCTCTTGAGACAGTGAAGACCGCCTGGGCTGTAGCGTCGGGCGGTGACCGCAACACTGCTTGGCCCAGAACAACGAGGGCTTACGTTTGCGACAATGACCACGATTGCGGTCGCTGCGTATAACAACCTCTCCGTCAGCGCTGCGCTTCCAGCGATCGGCGACGATCTCGGAAACCTGGCGCTTCTTCCGTGGGTCGTCACGATCGAACTCATCACCGCGGCTATTGCTGTGTTGGCCGTCGGGCCGATCCTCGACTCAGCGGGAACCCAGACGGTGTTCCGCTGGAGCCTGGTCGCCTTCACGATCACCTGTGTTCTGTGCGCTTTTGCTCCGAATATCACGACGCTGATCGTCGCTCGAGGACTTCAGGGCCTGGCCAGCGGGGCCATCATCGCCAACGTCATGACGGCTGTTGGTCTGGGTGTGCCCGAGGCGCTTAGACCTCGGTCCTATGCAGTGAACTCCTCGGTGTGGGGAATCATGGGCGTGGGCGGTCCCGCAATCGCCGCACTGGTGCTCACCTTCACGAGCTGGTCGTGGATCTTTCTTGTCAATTTGCCGGTGGCGGCCTTTGCAGCCGTCGTTGGATGGAATGCGTTCCCCGGACCAACTGACGAGTCAAAGGCCGCGCCTGCCGATATACGCGGGCTATCGATCGTTGTCGCCTTCACGTTGTTGAGCTTGGGCGCGCTGTCGAGCTTCGTGTGGTGGACCCCAATCGCGGTGGCGGTTTCTGTGATTCTTGTCTGGCTTTATGTGCGACACGAACCAACGGTCGAGCCGCCGCTGCTTCGAATGCGTCACATCGTCTCTCCGGCATTTCGAACGTTGCATGCGACTGCGTTCCTGGTGGTCACTAGCGGGATTGCTGCGAACACGTTTCTCCCTGTGTATGTGAAAGGCGCTCGGGGGGCGAGTACTGCTGAAGCTGCCTTTGCCATCGTGTTCTTGACGGTCGGTTGGACCATCGGCGCGTTCGGCTCGAGCCGAATCTCGGAGATTCGCTCTGGCGAAGACGCGATGGTTTCTTTCGCCGCCATCTTCACCGTGTCTGCGACGGTCGCGGCGATTGCTGTTTGGCTCGAGCTGCCGTTGTGGATCGTCTTCGCGGCCTTCACGACTCTCGGCGCTGGGATCGGCGGGGTATCGAACTCTGGTCTTGGGGTTCTTCAGGCAAAGGCTGTGCCAAAGGAGATGGGTCGCGTGAATTCGGCGCATCAGTTCATTCGCACGCTCGGGTTCACGTACGGGGCAGCGTTGGGTGGCGCCGTGTTGTTCGGAGTTGTCGATGCTCGATTGGGTGATGTCGAGATCGTCCGGTCTCTGCTCGGTGATGATGATGTGGCGGTCGACGCAGAGATTGTCGACGCGCTCGCCACCGGATTTGCGTGGTCGATGACGCTTGCCGCTGGCCTCGCCTACCTTGCGCTTTTCTTTGCGATGCGGCTGTATCACGAGTCAGTCGATCGTGTGCCTAGACCCGCCTAGAAAAGAGCCTTGAACGATGTGCGTGCGAGGCGGCCATCGCGCTGCGGACGAACGAGCGCATTCCAATGCCGCAGGAGCGAAACAACGACCGGTGTTCGATCGCGACAGCGAGGATGGCGAGCCGCGCTGCGGTCAGCCAAAGAAGACTCGTGATGTCACGGACCACGCGAGGAAGCCGGTCCAGGTGGGGTGGAAGCACGGACGCCTGGAACTCAAGGTGCCGCAGCTCGTCCGCGTGCATTCGGGCAAACAGGCGCGACAGCGTGGGATCGCCTACGCCAGCAGCGAGTACTTCATAGACCTCTGCGGTGATCAGCTCGGCGATCGCCATGAGGAGCATCTCTGCGCGAAATCCGCGAATCCGTCGGGCGGAACGAAAAACCCGGTTGCTCCAATGCTCGTCGAGCATTGCAATGTCGAGCGAAGTGCAAATCAGCGCATGGAGTCGCGCGTGCTCCTGCTCCTCGAGGACGAAGAGTCGAAGTGCGCAGACGAGGTCGTCGGAGACCACGCCGCGTGCGCTGTTGAGTAGATGAAAACCGGCGCCGGTCTCTCCGAGCTGGAAGACCGGAAGCGAACGTCGGAGCGCACGTTCGACGACGGGAGCAAGGACCCACATGCCGCTGGTGGTCGCCTCGGCGTGTTGATTGGCATGGACCTCGAAGTCGGCTCTCCACAGCGCGTCGGGGGAGTGGTCGGTGAGCGGAGTCGCTTGCGTGTCTGTGGTCCAGGTCGAGGGGTGCCGTCGTCGCGAGCTTGCCTGGGCCCAAGTGTGAAGGTTGACCAGGTTGGTGTCGCCGTTTCTCGATTCGGTCATGTGCTGAGGATGCGGGACCTGACCGAAATGTCAGCGAAAAGGACGACGATGTAAGAATCGGAGGAAAGGCTTGCACCGAACAGTTGTTCGCAATTACATTCGTGTCGTTCCCGAGATCGTGTCACACCCCATACCTATGGTGATGGCCACTTCCTCAGACGAGATCAAACACCCCGCAGGGCGGGCAAGAAGGAGATTCCAGTGGAGCGTGAAAAAGCACTCGAGATGGCACTTGGTCAGATCGAAAAGCAGTTCGGCAAGGGTTCGGTCATGCGAATGGGCGAGAAAGGTTCGTTGGCCATTGGCTCCGTGCCGACCGGTGCGCTTGCGCTGGACCTCGCACTCGGCATTGGCGGACTTCCACGAGGGCGTGTCACCGAGATTTACGGCCCAGAGTCATCTGGTAAGTCGACATTGGCCACACACGTCGTCGCTGAAGCCCAGCGAAATGGCGGCACCTGCGCCTACATCGACGCCGAGCATGCCATGGACCCGATCTATGCAAAGGCGATCGGTGTCGACATCGACAGTCTGCTCATCTCGCAGCCAGATACCGGCGAGCAGGCACTCGAGATTTGCGACATGCTCGTGCGATCTGGAGCACTTGACGTCATCGTCATCGACTCGGTTGCGGCGCTGACGCCCAAGGCAGAGATCGAAGGCGACATGGGCGACCACCATGTTGGTGCCCAGGCACGTCTCATGTCCCAGGCATTGCGTAAGCTCACGGCGAATCTGAACAAGACAGACACGATCCTCATCTTCATCAATCAGTTGCGAGAAAAGATCGGGGTCATGTTTGGCTCGCCCGAGACCACCCCGGGTGGGCGTGCCCTCAAGTTCTACTCATCTGTCCGTCTCGACATCCGCCGCATCGAATCGATCAAGCAGGGCGCCGAGGTCGTGGGTAACCGCACCCGGGTCAAGGTTGTCAAGAACAAGGTTGCTCCACCGTTCCGTCAGGCCGAGTTCGACATTATGTATGGCCATGGCATCAGTAGGGAAGGGTCGGTTCTCGATCTCGCGGTCGATCACGACGTCATCAAAAAATCTGGTGCGTGGTACACGTACGAAGGTGAACAGCTCGGACAGGGCCGTGAGAAAGCGAAAGACTTCCTCACGAGTAACCCAGAGGTAATGGTTGAGATCACCGACCGTGTCACAAAGATCGTCATGCCCGATCCAATCGAGGAAGAGCCGATCGATCTCACCGAAGAGAGTATGGACAAGGTGGCCGCAGGTTTCAGCGAAGCCGACGACGCTCCAATCGAACTGGGCTAACTCCCAGTACCTCTGCACAGCGCAACCGAAACGATGGGGCATCGTTTCGGTTGCGCTGTTGTGCGTTTTGTGAGGCGTCAAACTACATCGATGTAACACGCAGAGCGCGAAGACATGCACCAAACGCGCGAATCTGTGGTGCTAGATTTGTCGACGGCAGGTGGAGGCTGGAGATCCTTAGGGATGTCTGGTTCGGGCTCTCGGACCTTTGGAGGACCCATGACAAAACGATTTGGATACCCACTACTTGGACTTTTCGTCCTGTATCTGATCTCGTTGAACGCAACTGAGACCGGCAATCGAGGCAATGATTTCCTCGGAATTGTTGGCGGTCTCGGCAACGCAATGCTCGACTTTCTTCGTGGCCTCGCCGGCGACGGAGGAATAACCCAGGCACTCGGTCTGTGACAGACCCGGTTCCTGGCTCTTCGCCGGCGGCCGGATACATGTCTCGACGGCCGACACGAGGCGACAACATCCGTCTGCTCTTCGCTCCGCCGCGCGACGCTGACGTACTGATTAGCGACGAGATCATCTATTACAAGGCTCCCAAGCACGTCATGAGCTTGGCGGAGCCATTCTTGGAGACCCTCGCCGTTCTTGTCATCGTGAGCGTGATCCTTGTCCGCCCGCAATATGAAGGGCTGAATCTTGGTCTGCTCTTCGTGATTCTTTCGTTGCTGGTCGTCTGGCGATTCGCCAAGTTGCGAACCTGGGGATGGACGGCCCTGACGTCGGCTCTGCTGGTGTTGTACGTCATGGCTACCAGTCAGATGGAGCCATTGGTTCTTGTCCCAGCCGTGGGGTTGTTGTTCATTGGTCGCTTGGGCGTCCACATCCTGCGGTGGTATCGCTACGAGGTTCGTTACCTGACGAACCGACGGATCATCGAAGCCACCGGATTCCTCGGCTTACGCGTGGCGTCGATGCCTGTCACTCGCGTGACCGACCTTGTCCTGAGCCGGACAACGGCCGGGGAGATTTTTGGTTTCGGCAACCTCCGGATCGAGTCCGCTGGCCAGGATCAGTCTTTGGCGAGCATTCCGTTTCTTGTTGAGCCATGGACCTTTCACCGTCTTGCGGTTCGTTTGGCGACCAAACCTGCAGAGATCGATTTGAAGAATTTTATTGACGTACGTCCGGTCCGAAGGATAGGAAGATAGCGAGCTCAACGATTCGTCTTTGAGTTCGTATCCCCTCCAAACGCCAGATGCCCGACACTTCGTGACGGGCATCTGGTGCGTTTTCAGCAAGTACGCTGCCTCCTGTGACACGCAAATATTTGCTCACCACCTACGGGTGTCAGATGAACGAGCACGACTCGGAACGAATCTCTGGCCTGCTCGAGGCTGATGGTTACGCGCCCACCAATGACCTCGCCGAAGCCGACGTTGTGATGATGAACACGTGCTGCATTCGTGAGAACGCTGACAACAAGCTGTACGCCGCTCTCGGCGATCTGAAAGCAGAAAAAGAACGACGTCCCGACATGCAGATCGCCGTTGGAGGCTGTCTGGCGCAGAAGGACCGTGAACTTGTCGGGGAAAGGGCCCGCCACGTCGATGTCGTCTTTGGAACGCACAACGTGCACCGGGCCGCCGAACTCTTGGCCGAGAGCCGAGAGCATGGCCAGATCGTCGAGATTCTCGAGGCGGCAGTCGATGCAGAACATGCCGCGTTTCCCTCAGCACTGCCGGAGAAACGAGAGGTCGACTACGCCGCGTGGGTCACGATTCAGATCGGGTGCGACAACTCGTGTTCCTTCTGCATTGTTCCCTCCGTTCGTGGTCCGGAGTTCTCCCGTCCCTTTGGTGATCTCGTCCGAGAGGTCGAATTGTTGGCGAAGGACGGCGTTGCCGAAATCACGCTCCTTGGTCAGAACGTCAATTCCTATGGTCGTGACATCACACTGAAGTTGGGCGGGCGAGAGACCGAACCGACCGACATCGAAGAAGCCGGGGCGTTGTGGACCTCAGGAGGTCGGCGACGAGGTCGACCGCTGTTCGCGGATCTTCTGCGGGCGAGTGGCGAAATCGATGGCATCGAACGTGTGCGGTACACCAGTCCACACCCCAAAGATCTTCGCGACGACACGATCATTGCGATGGCCGAGGTCGAGGCCGTGTGCAACCACCTTCATCTTCCAGTGCAGTCCGGGAGCGACCGGGTCTTGTCGGCCATGCACCGCGGATACAGCGCGGAGCGTTACCTAGAGCGCCTCCGCGCTGCCGAACGCGGCATCGACGACCTCGCGATCACCACCGACATCATCGTGGGCTTCCCGGGTGAAACCGAGGCGGAGTTCGAGCAGACACTCGAGCTCGCAGCTGAAGCGAAGTTTGACTCGGCGTATACGTATGTCTTCTCGCCACGAGAGGGGACTGAAGCAGCAGACCTCGAAGGTGATTTCATCGATAAGGCGGTGACGAAGGACCGGTCAATCCGACTTCGTTCTGTCGTCGAACGAAGTGCGGCGCTCAAACATGCAGAGCGAATTGGGCGAGTCGAAGAAGTGGTCATCGAGGGACCCTCCAGAAAGAATGCTGGCGTGATCACCGGCCGTACCCGCCAGAACAAGTTGTTGCACTTCGCTGGAGATCTGAAGCCTGGGGCGCTCGCGACGGTCGAGGTCACCGATGCTGCGCGGCACTATCTAATGGGTGAACTGCGTGAGGTCCTTCGGGGTCCCCGCACGAGAACACGGATTCCTGTCGTTGCAGGATGATCTTCTCCAGCTTCGGCTGAACGGCCGGGCAACCGACGCACAATTCGCCCAGAACCCGCTTCCGGTTGCCCGCGCAATGGGCCGAGCGTTGGGAACGTTCCACGGATCGACTCCAGTGTCGACGCTGACCTCTCGGACCGACTCGGAAGCATTACATGCATTGGGGATCGTCGAATCGGGTGCGCTGTTTCCTGCGCCGTTCTCGCGAGTCAAGCGCGAGACGCTGGCTGGGCTGTTGAAGAATCGGCCAGAGGGACTGCGGCTCGTCCCCACCCATGGGTCACCTGTCGTGGCGGCGGCGGTATTGACCGACAGTGTGGTCATCTTCGATGACGCGGGAACCGTCGGCCTCGACCCCGCAGAGCGAGACCTCGCAATCGCTATACGTTCGGTGGCAGAGACCTTCACCTCCGAAGTCGCCGCGACCTTGCTCGACGGATATCTCGAATGTGGCGGCGAGCTCCCACATGGACCAACCCTCGATTGGTACGGCGTCGTCGCCGCCTTTCGGTGATGGTGAGGCCGCTGTGCATCCTTGGGCCAACAGCCTCGGGAAAATCGAACGTGGCCATGGCCGTGGCCGAAGCGCGTGGGGATGTGGAACTTGTATCGATCGATTCGATGCAGGTGTACCGAGAAATGGACATCGGCACAGCCAAACCAACGCTGAACGAACAAGCCACCGTCAAACATCACCTCATCGACATTGCAGATCCCGCTGACGGGTTTGCTGTGCCGCACTTCCAGGCAGCGTGGCGCGAGGTCGAACGAGACATGCAGGAACGGTCGAAGGTGCCCGTCCTCGTTGGTGGTACGGGGCTCTATTTGCGCTCCGTGATCGATGACCTCGAGATACCCGAGCAGTTCCCCGACGTTCGTGCCGCGCTTGATGAACGGGTTGACGACCTTCCTGAGCTCTTTGCAGAGCTGCAGGCCCTCGACCCACTCGCCGCGTCGCGCATCGACCCAAACAACGAGCGACGAGTCATACGGGCACTCGAGGTCTGTGTCGGTTCGGGGCGTCCGTTCTCCTCGTTTGGACCAGGCATGATCGAATATCCCGCGACGAATTTCTCGCTACTCGGCTTGCGGTTGAATGGCGACGAAATTGATCGACGCATCGATGCCCGGTACGAGGTGCAGATGACCGATGGTTTCCTCGACGAAGTCACAGCTTTGGCTCAGCGAGAGCGTGGGATTGGTCGTACCGCTCGACAGGCCCTTGGCTATCGCGAACTGTTGCGACACGTCGAAGACGGAGAGTCTCTCGACGTCGTCCTGAACGATGCCAAGATCAGAACACATCGTTTTGCTCGTCGGCAGATGAAGTGGTTTCGCCGCGACCCCCGAATCGAGTGGATCGACATCGACGAGACCGGGAGCATCGAACACGCCGCAGCAATACATCGTGCGATCGAGCTCGCGTATCAAGGTGCCGAGTGAGCACTCCGGTGGGCGCGCCATACTGGACCCAATGCACCTGACCAAACACCATGGGCTCGGAAACGACTTTCTCGTCACGTTCGTCGAGGAAGTCCCATCTGACGCCCCGGCACGCGCGATCGCCCTGTGTGATCGGCGAACGGGTGTTGGCGCTGATGGGCTGATCTTCGGGATCGATATCGGTTCGACTGCAGTCATGCGCCTGTTCAACTCTGACGGTTCGAGCGCCGAGGTCTCGGGAAATGGGTTGCGCTGTTTTGCCCAAGCAGTGGCCATGCGCCGCGGTGTGCAGAACCTCGAGATCGACGTCGACACGCTGGCGGGGATTCGTCAGTGTTCGATCGAACCGACCGAACACGTGGATGTCGTGTTCGCGTCTGCCGATATGGGCCCCGTTGCGTCAGGCGACAAACCCGACAGCGACGCGTTCCTCGACGACATCGAGGGCATCCCCGCCGTCCGACGCTGGGCAACAGCCGCGGTCGGAAACCCGCACGTCATTCTCGAAGTCGATCATCCTGAAGCCGTTGATCTTGCCAGTGTTGGACCAGCTATCGAACGCCGTTTCCCACACGGCGTGAATGTGCACTTCGTGCGGGTGGAGGGTCCCGATGAGATCCGACTTCACGTCTGGGAACGAGGGTCGGGAATCACGCAAGCGTGTGGTTCAGGCGCCACTGTTTCGGCCCAACGTTTGCACGACTGGGGAGCTGTTGGAGAACGAGTCACCGTGATGATGCCAGGTGGATCCGCCATCGTCGACGTGTCGACGAATGAACGCCCGACAGCGGTGCTGAACGGCACAGCAACGTTCGTGGCCAGTGTGGAGGTGCCTCGTGGGTGACTCCGACGACAAGAGGCCCCAGGAAAGTCACCGCGGCGCCTTTGGCGATTATGGCGGCGAATCCTCAGGCCTGATCGATCGCACGTTCCGCGAACGAATCGTGCTTGTGGGGGTGACGATTCCGCCGCTGAGTTCTGATGAGACCGATGCCTCGCTCGACGAATTGGCGTTATTGGTTGATACCGCTGGGGCAGACGAGGTTGGTCGAGTCCACCAGAGACGTCAGGCTCCAGATGCTGCGACGTTCGTGGGCAAGGGCAAGGCGGAGGAGATCAAGGATCTGTCTATAAGCCTCGACTCTGACACCGTGGTGTTCGACGATGAATTGAGCCCCGCCCAACAGGGCAAGCTGGAGAAAATTCTCGGTCGGTCGGCCCTCGATCGCACCGCGGTGATTCTCGACATCTTTGCCCAGAATGCGTCGAGTGCAGAGGGCAAGGCACAGGTTGAGCTTGCACAGCTCAAATACCGTTTGCCTCGACTTCGAAGCATGGGTCGCACGTTTTCGCAGCAGGGTGGTGGAATCGGCACGCGTGGGCCGGGCGAGACCCAGCTCGAGGTCGATAGACGTCGCCTCGTGCGGCGGGTACACAAACTCGAAGATGATCTCCGCAAGTTGGAGAAGAACCGTGCAGTGCAATCGAAGGCTCGGAAACGAACCTCGAACCGACGGGTTGCCTTGGTTGGGTACACCAATGCTGGAAAGTCGTCGGTTCTGAACCGGCTGACCGATGCGGGTGTTCTGGCCGAGGACCGACTCTTCGCCACGCTTGATGCAACAACACGACGGTTGCAGCTGCCTGGGGGAGAGAAAATCTTCCTGACGGACACGGTGGGTTTCGTTCGCAAACTGCCGACGCAGATCGTCGAAGCATTCAAGAGCACCCTTGATGTCGTCATCGACGCGGACCTGTTGGTCCACGTCGTCGATGCATCCGCTGCCGATCCCCAGGGGAACATTGATGCCGTGCGGCGAACACTCGAGGCAATCGGGGCATCGTCGGTTCCCGAGTTGATGGTGTTCAACAAGATCGACCTCAATCCACAGATCGACGGATTAATGAGCAGGTTCCCGGGGTCTGTCGCGGTCTCGGCCCACGAGAACGTCGGTATCGATGAGCTGCTCGAGGTCGTCAGCGCCCAGCTTCGGTCGATGACCGAGCTCGTTGAACTGTCGATCCCGTACGACCGCGGTGACATCCTCGCTCAAATCCATCGCGAAGGACAGGTGCTGACCGAGACGGCTGGCGAACAGGACATTCGCGTGAAAGCCCGCCTCGATCCTGACTCGAAAGGGCGGCTCGAGGACTGGCTGGCGGGCGCATCTGCGCCCCTGAAGCAGGAGCCTGAACCGTGGGAGCAATAGAGTCGGGGCATGAAGAAATTCGGTCTTCCGCCGTATCCATATGACCGCCTGAACGAGGCGCGTGCAGCCGCTGCGGAGCGACATGGGACGGCGATCGACATGTCGATCGGGACGCCCCATGACGCACCGCCACAAGCCGTTGTCGACGCGTTGTCGACGTCGAACACCGAACGTGGCTATCCGTCTTCGATTGGATCTGCCGACTTTCGTCACGCAGCAGCCGGTTGGCTTGACACGCAGTTCGGTGTGCAACTCGACCCCATGCATCTGGGCGCCACCATTGGGCTCAAAGAGTTCGTTGTCGGCGTTCCGCATTGGTTACGGCTTAAGGATCCAGATCGTGACACGGTGTTGTATCCGGCTGTGAGTTATCCGAGCTACGCCATGGGGGCCGAGCTCGCCCATGGACGCGCCGTGGCGGTGCCCATGGACGCGACTTGGCGGATGCAGCTCGACCTGATCGATCCATCCGACATTGCTCGAGCGTCGTTGCTCTGGGTCAACAGTCCAGGGAACCCTGCAGGCGCCCTCGAAGATCTCCCCGCAGCCGCGGCATGGGGGCGGGCGAATAACGTGCCGGTCCTCAGCGACGAGTGTTACATCGAGTTCACCTGGAATGGTCCGGGCAAGACCATTCTTCAGAGTGGTGTCGAGGGTGTCCTAGCTGTACACAGCTTGTCGAAACGATCGAATCTCGCAGGTATTCGCGCCGGTTTTTATGCCGGCGATCCCGAGTTGGTGCATTGGCTACAGGAGATGCGTAAACACACAGGTTCGATGCCGCCGGGCCCGACCCAAGCAGCTGCCGCTGTTGCTTTCGCCGACCAAGAACATGTGGTGAGCCAGAAGGCCACGTATCACCGTCGTCTGTTGGCAATGCAAACGTTCTTGGCCGAACTTGGCCTCGAGGCACCGATGCCCGAGGGCGGGTTCTACCTCTGGGTTCCGGCGCCTGACGGAGATGCATGGGCCCTGGTCACGAGACTGGCCGAACAAGTCGGCTTGATTGTTTCACCCGGGGAGTTTTACGGAGAACAAGGCGCGCCATTCGTTCGAGTCGCCGTGGTGCAAGATGACGATGCGATCAGCGAGCTGGGTCGACGCCTGCGAGCAGCCTGATTTGGTCCGGCGGGGTAACCCGACGCCAAAACAACGCTCTGGCAGCCGTTGCGTGGGCGTTACCATTAGCCCATGGTGCACCCACTCCTTTCGCTGACCGCTGACCTGGTCAACATGCCGTCGGTCAGTTTCGAAGAGGGCTCGATCGCTGCCTGGTTCGAGTCAGAGCTCCGATCGATCGATGGGCTCGACGTCACGCGCGTCGGCGACAACCTCGTGGCGCGAACGAACCTCGACCGGCCATTTCGTGTTGCTCTCGGCGGTCATCTCGACACCGTCCCCGTGAACAACAACGCAACCGCTCGGATCGAGGGCCAGGTGTTGCATGGGCTTGGATCGTCGGACATGAAGGGTGGATTGGCCATCATGCTCGAGCTCGCTCGGACAGTGACCGAGCCGGCCGTCGACGTGACGTACGTGTTTTATGCACGCGAAGAGGTCGCGATCATACACAACGGACTTCGTGAGCTCTTCGCCAAGGTGCCCGAACTACTTCAGGCAGATGTGGCGATCCTTGGCGAACCCACCGATGCCGTTGTCGAAGCGGGCTGCCAGGGAACGATGCGGGCGAAGATCACCATGTCGGGTGCACGTGCCCACACTGCTCGCCCGTGGATGGGACGCAACGCCATCCACCGCCTCGGTGCGCTTCTCGAGCACCTCGGCACAGTCGAACATCGCAAGCCAGTGATCGACGGCTGCGAGTTCCGTGAGGCAATGCAGGCAGTTTTCGTTGAGGGGGGCGTGGCTGGAAACGTCGTGCCCGATTCGGCCACCGTGACCGTGAACCATCGGTTCGCCCCCGACCGTTCGCCCGAGGAAGCCGAGGCGTTTGTGCGCAGTGTTGTTGAGCCATTCATGGACGACGGTGACACGTTTGACGTCACCGATATGTCGCCGGCCGCCAAACCCGATCTGCGACACCCGCTCATGGCGTCATTTATTGGTCGCAACGACCTCATCGTCCGGGCGAAACTTGGGTGGACCGACGTGGCCTTCTTTGCAGAACAGGGCATACCTGCGGTGAACTTTGGCCCGGGCGACGCGACCCTCGCGCACACCCAGGCGGAACACCTCAACGAGATTCCGCTCGTGATGGCCTACCAAGCGCTTGAGGAGCTCCTCCGCACAGGTGTCTAGGGATGACGTCGATGTTGTGGGCGCAGCGAGCAACTCGGTTAGTGACGAGGCCGCTAGGCCGAGGAATGGCTAATACTTGCGCATGACGGTGACGACTTTGCCGTAGATCGCAATGTCGTCTGCGGAGAACACCATTGGCTCGAGATCGTCGTTGGCGGGGAGCAACGTGATGGTTGCGCCCTGCGAGGTGAAGGTCTTGACCGTTGCTTCTTCACCCGGGATTCCGGCAATAACGATCTCACCGTTCACTGCGGTGTCCTGACGACGCACGACGACGAAGTCGCCGTCATGGATGCCGGCGTTGATCATCGACTGACCGCGGACACGGAGCATGTAGAGCTCACCTTCGCCGGTGAATTCTGTAGGTAGCGGCATCAGCTCTTCGACATTTTCGTGTGCGAGGACGTCGGTGCCAGCAGCAACATCGCCCACGAGAGGTACGTGAGTGACCGCCCCGCGTTCGATGACAGCGCCTGAGTTCGGGTCGTAGCGAACTTCGATCGCCCGCGGCTTCGACGGGTCACGGCGGAGATAACCAAGCTTCTGCAGTGTGTTGAGATGGCTGTGGACGGTGGACGGCGACGTGAGCCCCACGGCTTCACCGATTTCGCGCACTGATGGGGGGTACCCGCGCTCACGATTCTGCGAATCGACGAAGTCGAGGATGCCCTGCTGGCGTTCGGTGAGGTTCGTGCCGCTCATGATTGGCTTTCTGGTTGAGAGGGTTCCGGTCGGGAGTGAACGGAAGAATATGTTTCGCAACTTTGAGGTTGCATCGTACATCTGTTCGCACTATAACTTGGGAACGGAAGTTCGACAAACACATGTTCGCCGAACGGACGTACCCGGTCAAGGACCCTCGCAGATTGCTCTTCGAGGTGGGTGGAGGACCGGGACGGCGCATGAGGCTGCCGTACCGGAGGCACCGAAGCAACGCCGCAGGCACCGAAGTGACTGTCACACCCCAGGAGAATACTGATGACCATGACCGCACCACTCGACCGAACATCATTCGACCACAGCGCACTGATGGACGCAGAGTCCCTCGATCGATCCCCGTCGATCAACTCCCCGTCAATCAACTCCCCGTCAATCAACTCCCCGTCAATCAACACGGTGCTGGCCGCCATCCTCGCCGCCGTGATCGTGGCGGCATTTGTTGGCTTCGGTGGCGATGCAGCAGCGAACGGCCCCCTCCAGCCGGCGTCGGAGCACTCCTCGGTGGTCGACACCATCGAGATCTATGTGGTGCAACCCGGCGACACGTTGTGGAGCATCGCCACCGCGGTCAGCGTCGACGGCGAGGACATTCGCCCGCTCGTCGATCACCTGAAGTCGGTGGCTGGCGGGTCGGCCCTCGATGTTGGACAGCGCATCGTCATCGATCACGCCACGATGCGCTCCTAACCTGTCAGCGCTGGCGCAGATAACGATGGAACAGATATCCATCTTCATGCAGGATGCGGTCGAGTGTCAGTGGGTGCGGAGTGGTGTTCGTACTCTTGGTGACGATTCGGGGACTATCGCCACCAATCATCATTGGGGCAAACGACAGGCAGAGTTCGTCGATGAGGTCAGCATCCACGAAAGCGCCATTCAAGCTTGGGCCACCTTCGAGCAACACGGTCCGGGCGCCCATGTTCGCCAGCTCGGTGAGCGCGGTGTCGAGATCGACTGTCTCCTCGCCGGCGATGATGAAGTCGGCTACTGGCTCGAGCGTTGCGCGAGCAGCGTCCGGGGAGGTACTCGAGGTGATGATGATTGGTTTGATGGGGCCGTCGAACACCCGATGGTCGGGGTCGATACGAAGACTCTGGGTGACGATTGCGATGCGCGGGATCGCCGACTGTGCGGACTCGACGCGTCGTTGTTGGATTTCAGGCGTTGTCTGGGCGGCGCGATAGTTCTCGGCGATCACCGTCCCCGACGCAACCATGATGACGTCGGG
>RCNE010001113.1_pt1 | contig 14718 bp, 13 predicted proteins | sample 2041361 | NCBI WGS metagenome assembly RCNE01 (sample SAMN09708229, study PRJNA481090) | Marine sediment metagenome, whole genome shotgun sequencing project.
TGACTGAAGAAGAAAAAGTCGCATTGCTACCACCATACGACAGAGCTTTATTAGAATTGAAGAAGTTAGATAATTCCAAATATCTCATTCAAGACCAATACAAAAAGTACTATTCGGAACTTACTGATATCGTGCGCTCTTATTTAGAAGAAGATGTTCACGTATCTGCCCTAGAAAGCACTACCGATCAACTCATTGATAAGTTAGAAATGATGACAGATGCTGGTGAATTAGAATTAGACAAAGACACTATCTTACAATTCAAAAGAATTTTACAAACAGCAGATTTGGTGAAATTTGCAAAATCAAAGCCAGGAACTTCAATTGTAGAACAAGATCGAAAATCTATAGAACAAATTGTTGTAAAAACACATGATGCTCTACCTGAACCGACCGAGGAAGAATTGATGCAGCAGGCAGAGTATCAAGAAGAATTTGAGCGTAAAAAGCAGAAAAAAAGAATCGTTATTGCTGCCATAAGCTTGATTGGGTTATTATTAATTTCAGGTATTGCGGCGGCGGCTTATTTTGGTTTTGCATATACGAAAGACACTATTTTAGGGCACCCAACTAAAGAGCTTTTAGAAGGGGAATGGGTTACAAGCTCTTACGGGTATCCTCCTATTGTTTTGGAAACCCCAAAGGTTTTGGTGCGTCAAGACATAAAGCTTCCGCCTGAAGCACAAGCAAACATTAAAGAGATTCAAATGTTTGCTTATCGAAGTGCAATAGGGCTCTTTACTATGGCCTCTTCATCAACCACGTTAGCAAACCCAGAACAAGAACCAGCATTTGATCAGGCTATTGAGGGCGTTATTAAACAATTTGAGAAAAACGGAGCTAAAAATATTATCACAAAACAAGAAGAGTTTACAACAATCTCTGGGGTTAAAGGAATCAAAGTATATGGAAGCGGAAAATTTGCTGTACCACAAGCTAAAGAATTGATTCGCGGAAAGTACACCCTCATTATGTTTGGAGGAAAAGGTTTTCAACAACAGGTAATCATTTCATGGTTAGATGATGATGTATATGCACAAGAAATTGTTGATCGAATTTTAGCAACCCTAGAAGTAAAAAATCAAGTATAATGTTTAACAACGTACAATTCGCGAATCCAGATTTCTTTTGGTTGCTTCTGCTGCTTCCTCTGGCCGTGCTATGGTACTTTTTTAAACGAAAAGAACAAACAGCTTCTCTTAAAATGTCTAGCATTACAGGGTTTGCTTCATCGGGATTTCTTCCTAAATTAAAACCTTTATTATTTATTCTAAGACTTTTGGCTCTTGCCGCTATCATAGTGGCAATGGCTCGCCCGCAAACGAAAGACGTTTCTACAAAAACTAAAACAACAGAAGGTATTGACATCGTAATGGCCATTGATGTCTCATCAAGTATGTTAGCTCGTGATTTGAAGCCAAACCGATTATCTGCCTTAAAAAAAGTGGCGGCAGATTTTATCAAAAAACGACCCAATGATCGCATCGGATTGGTTGCCTACGCAGGTGAAGCCTATACCAAAACACCTATCACTAGTGATAAATCGATTGTATTAAATGCCTTAAGAGAAATCACGTATGGACAACTAAACGATGGTACTGCCATAGGCATGGGGCTGGCTACTGCAGTAAACCGACTTAAAGAAAGTAAGGCAGTAAGTAAAATTATCATCATCCTTACGGATGGGGTTAATAATTCAGGTTTTATTGAACCTCAAACGGCTGCCGATCTCGCAGTAGAATATGATATAAAAACCTATACCATTGGATTAGGAACTAATGGCAACGCCTTGTCTCCCATTGCTTATAATGCCGATGGTTCGTTTCGATATGGTATGCGCCAGGTGGAAATTGATGAAGCCCTGCTAGAAGAAATCGCAAAAACTACCGGAGGAAAATATTTTAGAGCTACAAACAACGAAAAGCTTGAAGAGATTTACGACGAAATCAATAAACTTGAAAAAACAGAAATAGAAGAATTTAAATACACCCGCTACGAAGAAAAATTTAGACCCTGGGTTTTACTCGCTGGCGCTCTGCTTATGTTAGAGTGGCTTTTGAGAAATACGTTATTTCGAAGTTTTATATAGCATATGATACAGTTCGACGAAAAAATATATTTTTATTTGTTAGCCGTCATCCCGGTGATGATCGTCTTATTTGTATTCTTACAAATCTGGAAAAAAAGTGCTCAAAAGAAATTTGCTCACCTTCCGTTATTGAAACGTCTAACACCTGATAAATCAAATTTTAAATCTAGTCTTAAACTAATTATACAATTACTGGGAATTACATTTTTGACCGTTGGATTGGTAAATCCTAAAATTGGCACAAAATTAGAGACCGTAAAACGTGAAGGCGTTGATATTGTATTTGCTGTAGATGTTTCTAAAAGTATGTTGGCTGAAGATATCGCTCCAAATCGAATAGAAAAGGCAAAAAGATTGGTCTCTGAAATCATCAACCAATTGGCGAGTGATCGTATTGGTATCATTGCATATGCTGGTCAAGCATTTCCGCAGCTACCCATCACAACTGATTACGGTGCTGCAAAAATGTTTTTGCAAAGCATGAATACTGATATGTTGACTTCGCAAGGCACAGCAATTGATCAAGCCATCGAATTAGCAACCACCTATTATGATGATGATGAACAGACCAATCGCGTGCTTTTTATAATTTCAGATGGCGAAGATCACTCTGAAGGTGCCACTTTAAAAGTGGTGGAAGACGCTACCGAAGCGGGCATTAAAATTTATACTATTGGAGTAGGTAAAACTAAGGGAGCACCAATTCCTATTAAAAGAAAAGGCGTATTAGAGAGTCTTAAAAAAGATGCTCAAGGAGAAGTTGTTATCACGAAACTAAACGAGACGGTCTTGCAAGATATCGCAGACGATGGTAACGGAGAATATATTGATGGTTCTAATACAGAAGAAGCTGTAGAATATATCAAAGAGCAACTAAATCAAATGGATAAAACAGAATTCGAAGCTAAACAATTTGCGGAATATAAAGATCAGTTTCAATGGTTTTTAGCTGGGGGTTTACTACTCCTATTTTTGGATATTTTTGTGCTGGACAGAAAAACGCGATGGTTGCGAAAATTGAATTTGTTTAATGAAAAAAGCCTTGATTAGTAAACAGTTTGCAGTAGCAGAACACAGTTGTTAAAGTGAATATTTTAGTAAAAAAGAGTAATAAAAAGACATTAGAAAATAAATTTAGAATGAAACAACGTATCGTATTTTTTCTCTTTCTATGGATAGGATGCTTCACTTTTGCTCAAAATGAAGAGAAAGAAAAGGCCAAAGCTTTAAGTTCATCAACAAATATAACTTGGGATGCTAATAAGGCACTTTCAGAAGATAAATTTGTTGAAGCTGAAGTAGATTATAGAAAGGCCATTTCGAAAAGCGGCGAAAACGTTGCGGCTCCTTTTAATTTAGGAAACGCGTATTACAACAAAGAAACCTATAGCGAAGCTTTCGGGCGTTTTAAGGAAGCAGGAGAATTGGCTGCAGACAAAAAAAGTAAACATAAGGCCTATCACAATATGGGTAATGTGTTTATGAAGCGTAAAGAGTACGAAAAAGCTGTAGAGGGCTATAAAGAAGCCTTGCGAAATGACCCAACTGATGAAGAAACACGTTATAACTTAGCCTTGGCAAAAGAACTACTAAAAAAAGAGCAAGACGAGCAAAAAAACGACAAGAACGAAGACAATAAAGAAAACGAAGACAACAAGGAGAAGAAAGACGAAAATCAAGATAAGAAAGAAGGCGACGACGGAGAAGAAAAGAAAGACGACAGCGATAAGGGCGAAGAAGAGAAAGAGGACGATAAAGAAGGTGAAGGAGATAAAAAGAAAGAGCAAGAGCAAAAACCAGAAGAAGGTGATCAAAAAGAACAACCAAAACAGCCTCGACCGAATCAATTATCTAAACAACAAGTTCAAAATCTGCTAGAAGCTATGCAGAATGAAGAAAAAAAGGTGCAAGAAAAAATTGATGCCCAAAAAGTAAAAGGCGTGAAAGTTAAAAATGAAAAAGACTGGTAAATTTAATGATGCTTAAAAGACACATACTTCTAGTAACCTTACTGTTTCTGGCTCTTTTCTCAAAAGCTCAAGATACGGTTGAGGTGACTTTTAAAATGTTGGTAAGTAAAGAAAAACTAGGTATCAACGAACGTCTTCGTGTTGACTTTACAATGAATAAAGATGGGGATCATTTCAGTCCTCCTGATTTTGCAGGTTTTAAAGTACTAATGGGACCGTCGCAATCAACAAGATCAAGTTGGGTCAATGGAGTTCGAGGCTTTTCAAGAACCTTTTCATATACCTTGGCACCAACAGCACGTGGAAAGTTTACAATTAAACAGGCGTCAATAGATATTAGCGGTAAGATATATAAAACGGTTGCGAAAAAGATTGAGGTTACAGCCGCAGTAGACAATCCTAACGGTCCTAAGACCATTAATGATGTGGCCGATGAGAGTTTACATTTAGTCGCCGAAGTCTCGAAGACAAGTCCCTATATGAATGAGGCTATAAGCGTCGTTTACAAACTTTATGTGAGCCCGTCGATAAGTGTCACTAACTATCGCCCGTTAGATAACCCAAAGTATAATAATTTCTGGAGTCAAGACATTCCTGTTTCCGTCAGAAACGCCCAAAACGGCACCTATAAAGGCAAACAATATCGCTATGTAATTTTAAAACGTGTTGTACTGTATCCTCAGAAATCAGGAAAATTAGACATCGAGCCACTCTCTTTAGATGTAACAGTTGATGTACCTACCAACAAACGTGATTTATTTGGTGGACGCATTTATTCGCAAACCAACAAAACAGTTTCTGCTGGCAAACGAATCATCAATGTTAAAGCATTGCCCATAGAAGGTAAACCCGCTGATTTCGGAGGCGCTGTTGGGGATTTTGATTTTTCTGTCACCACCAATAAAACAAGTTTAAACGCTTCTGAATCATTACAGGCCAAAGTAGAGGTTAGTGGAAAAGGAAACTTAAAACTCTTTCAACTGCCAGAGCCAAATTTGCCAGGCTCTTTAGAAGTTTACGAACCCGAGTTTGATGAAAAAGTTCGCACTACCCTTTCAGGAATGCAAGGTAAGGTAAGTAACAACTATACCATTGTCCCCTCTTTTAAAGGTAAATACCCCATACCAAGTATTTCTTTTAGCTACTTTGACCCTAAAACTGAAGCATATCATACGCTCTCTTCTAATGAGATTGTTATCAATGTTTTGCAAGGTCCTACCAATAGTTCAGCAACGGCACTTGGTGTAAATTCTGGTAACAAGCAATCAGTAAACGCGACCGGAGATCAATTTAATTTCATAAAATTAAACCCCAACCTAACAGCAATTGGTTCCAATTACTTTTTTGGATCTACCTGCTTTTATTTATGGTTACTATTACCGTTACTGCTCATTCCGTTAGCCATTTTCTTTGGAAAAAAACGAAATGCTATTGCTAGCGATATAGCCGGCAATAAAATAAGAAGAGCAAATCGACTAGCGCGCAAATATTTATCTGCTTCTAAAAAAGCAATAGGCAATAAAGAGGCATTTTATGTTGCCTTAGAAAAGGGATTACACAACTATTTAAAAGCAAAGCTGAAAATCGAAACCTCAGAATTTAGCAAAGACAAAATCACAACATTATTCCATGAAAAGCAAGTTGACGAAGGAACCAAAGATGGCTTCATTTCGCTGCTCAAAAATTGTGAAATGGCAAGATATAGTCCATTTTCAGAAGTTCAAATGCAACAAGATTATGATAAGGCAAGTGAAGTGATTTCTTATTTAGATAAACAATTATAAAAAAGAGAAAAGACAAGAGAGAAGAGAAAGCATGAAAAAAATAATATTCATATTCTTAGTTTTAATAGGGTTCACCACATCGGCTCAGAACGAAGCCTTATTTGGTAGCGCTACGGATGCCTATAATGCCGGTGATTATAATAAAGCTATAGCAAACTATTTAGATATTATTGAAGGGCGCCAGCATTCTGCAGAACTCTATTTTAACCTTGGTAATTCGTATTACAAACTGAACCAAGTTGCGCCGAGTATCTATTATTATGAAAAAGCGCTTTTGTTGAAACCCAATGATACCGAAATATTAAACAACTTAGGCTATGCTCAAAACATGACTTTAGATGCTATTGAATTAATGCCTGAAACAGGACTCACAAAAATCTATAATGACATTACTAGTCCCTTGTCTTTTGATCAATGGGCTTATTTAGCGGTGGTTTTCATCATCCTGTTTGTGTTATTATACATTGCGTTTTACTATTTAAAATATGCTACTCAAAAAAGAATAGCTTTTATCACCAGTCTCATTTGCCTAATTCTTGCTGTTGTTGCATTTGTTTTTGCTTTTTTAAAGTTTAATGATTTTCGAGCAGACCAGCCGGCGATAGTATTTGATAATGAAGTAAAGGTTACCTCTGAACCGAATAAAAGAAGTCAGGCTGTTTTCACCCTTCATGAGGGCACCAAACTAATTGTGCTTGAAGAATTAGAAGACTATAAGAAAATTCGAATTGCAGATGGTCAAACCGGATGGTTAACTTCCGAAAGCATAAGACTGTTGAAGGATTTTTAAAATTTATTTAACAAAAAGATGAAGCTATTTCCCTTATATTCGCGTTTCATTTTAAATGAATAATGAAGTCATCTGTCCTCATCATATTAGCAGCCTTACTAACCACGGCCATTTTGGCACCGTCGGTTATTACATTGACTAGTATTGACGAAAAAGCGATCACCATCGATTTTAATGAGGAAGAAAAAAAGGAAGAGAAAAAAGAAGCCAAAGAGAAAGACTTTTTTCTTGACTCAAACCTAAATGGTTTAGCACTTCTCGAAAAAGAAAAAGTTTCGATTTCCCGTTTTCATATCGAAAGTGATTATAATACCTCTTTGGCCATTTTTCTACTGCCACCAGAACATACCCTGTAGTTAAGTTTCATTCACTTTTCATTTAACTAATCAGTCTTCATATCCTATATGAAGACCAAACTACTTTTTATTATGTTCAAATATTTAAAAAACGACTTGCCTGCAAGTATCGTTGTATTTTTCGTCGCTTTACCCTTATGTTTAGGTATTGCTTTGGCAAGTGGTGCCCCTCTTTTTTCTGGCTTAATTGCTGGTATTATTGGAGGTGTCATTGTAGGAGCCTTAAGTGGTTCTCAAATCGGAGTTAGTGGCCCCGCCGCAGGTTTAGCGGCAATTGTTTTAACCGCTATTACGGCTTTAGGAGGATTTGAAAATTTTCTTCTTGCCGTAGTTTTAGGGGGAGTTATTCAATTAGTTCTAGGTTTTCTTAAAGCTGGAATTATTGGATATTATTTTCCTTCTTCAGTTATTAAAGGAATGCTAACCGGAATCGGAATCATCATCATTTTCAAACAAATCCCTCACTTCTTTGGTTATGATGCCGATCCAGAAGGTGATTTTGCTTTTCTTCAAGTAGACGGAGAAAATACTTTCTCTGAACTAGCTAACGCAGTAAACTACATTAGCTTAGGGCCTACTTTAATTGCGATTATTGCTTTAGCCATTCTATTATTATGGAGTAATGTTCTTTCTAAAAAAGGCAAGATATTTCAATTAATTCAAGGACCTCTGGTTGCTGTTGCCGTTGGAATTTTGTATTTTATTTTCACTCAAGATACTGACTTTGCCATTTCTAAAGAGCACTTGGTAAGCGTTCCTGTACCAGATAGTGTTGATAGTTTTATAGGTCAATTTGCCTTTCCTAATTTTAGTGCAATCACTAGAGCAGATATTTGGTTAACCGCTTTTACAATTGCCCTAGTAGCTAGTTTAGAGACCTTGCTTTGTGTTGAAGCGACAGACAAAATTGACCCAGAAAAAAGGGTAACCCCAACTAATCGGGAGTTATTGGCTCAAGGTACCGGAAATATCATATCAGGTATGATTGGTGGGCTACCCATAACACAGGTAATTGTTAGAAGTTCTGCTAATATTCAGTCTGGTGGAAAGACAAAAATGTCTGCCATTATTCATGGTTTCTTTCTTTTAATTTCTGTTATTCTTATTCCCAATCTTCTTAACAAAATTCCGCTATCCGTATTGGCGGCAATTTTACTCATTGTTGGATATAAGTTGGCAAAACCATCAACGTTCAAAGCAATGTGGAAAGCTGGCTGGAAACAGTTCGTACCATTCATTGTAACCGTAGTTGGAATATTTTTTATCGATTTACTTTGGGGCATCGGACTTGGCCTTGCTGTTGGAATTGTTGTAATACTAATTAAGAGTTACCAAAATTCACACTTTTTACATATTGAGGATCAGAGTAATGGTAAGCATCGTATTAAAATGACATTCGCTGAAGAAGTAACTTTTTTTAATAAAGGCGCCATTTTGAAAGAGCTAGATAGTTTGCCGCGTGACACTTATTTGGAATTAGATGTTCGAAAAACGAGATATCTAGACAATGATATTATTGAAATTCTTGACGATTTCGCTTTTAAAGCGAAAGAAAGAAACATTGATATTAAGCTAATTTCAGAACGTGGGGTTATTGAAAACCCAGAGAGTTTTATCGAGTTCTTTAAATTAAGACCCAAAACCGCATAAAGAAATCATCATGAAAAAATACAAAATAGTAGTCCTTTCAGATTTAAATGACTTCACGGAATCAACCATTAAAAGTACGGTTAGCTTAGCCAAAATGGTAAATGGTGATATTGAAGTATTCAGCGTTAAAAAACCAACTGACATTATCGATAAAGAAAATCAATTGTCCGCTATGCGAACGATTAATTCTCAGTATACAAAGATTGATAAGAAAATGCAACATTTAATAAACCCTATAGCTACAGCATATAAGGTGGATATAAACTATTCGTTTTCGTTCGGTAATACAAAAAGTGAAATTAAGGACTTCATCGAAGAACGGCAGCCAGATATTATCGTTCTTGGCAAGAGAAAATCAAATCCTTTTCAGGTTATCGGCGATAGTATCACTCAGTATGTTTTTAACATATTTAAAGGAGTAATAATGATTGCTGCTGATCAAAATACATTGGAGCCAAATAAAGAAATAACTTTAGGAACTCTTAATAATATAGAACCATTGGGTAATTTAAAATTTGCAGAAGAATTAATGGCACATACTAAGAAGCCCTTGAAATCATTTAAAATCGTAAAAAATTCTCGGGAATCTGAAGCGCTGAAACGACCTGCGAATAAAAAAACGATAGAATATGTATTCGAACATAATGACAGCTCGATTAAGAGTCTCTCTAACTATCTAACCAAAAATAATATCGATCTATTGTATTTAGATAGAATGAAGAAACCTGCGGATAACAACATGAAATTGACGAAGTCAGATATTAAAAATTTAGTTGACAAACTCAATGTCACACTCTTAGTGACAGCAGAGTAAAAAAAATTAATCCAAATAATTAAAGAAATTTAGAATGAAAGCACATACAAGAGAAACACAATCAACAATGACTCCGGACAGATCATTGCAATTTTTAAAGCAGGGCAACCAAAGATTTCAAGATAACTTAAAAGCAAATCGTAATTTACTAGAACAGGTAAATGATACTAGTGAAGGGCAATTTCCGTTCGCTACTATTTTAAGTTGTATCGATTCAAGAGTATCCGCAGAATTGGTATTTGACCAAGGTCTAGGAGATGTTTTTAGTATAAGAATTGCGGGTAACTTTGTTAATGAAGATATATTAGGAAGTATGGAGTTCGCTACAAAATTGGCGGGCACCAAATTAATCGTGGTATTGGGCCATACCAGTTGCGGTGCCATAAAAGGTGCTTGTGACCATGCGAGAATGGGTAATCTGACAGCACTAATCAACAAAATTGAACCAGCAGTAGCAGCTGTTAAGGAACCTGCTGACGAGAGTATGCGAAATTCAAGCAATCTTGACTTCGTTGATAACGTTGCGGAGAAAAACGTTCTTCTTACAATGGAAAACGTTCGTGAACGTAGTCGTATATTGACCGAAATGGAACAGACCGGAGAAATTAAAATTGTAGGTGGCATGTACAACATTTCAACAGGTGCGGTAGATTTTTATGAATAGTTGATACTGAAAGAATTTTTATTGATTCAAGCGTATACTTTATGTATGCGCTTTCTTATCTAAATTCCACTATCTTACCAAAAGATATTATATTTCTTAATACTGTGAAAAATGAAACTAGATACTGTTTTCAAAAACAATAAAACCTGGATTGCTGATAAACTTTCATCAGACCAAGATTACTTTAAACAATTGGGCAAGGGGCAAAACCCCGAATTACTTTATATCGGCTGTTCAGATAGTAGGGTAAGTGCAGAAGAATTAATGGGTGCGGTACCAGGTGAAGTATTTGTTCATCGAAATATCGCCAACATGGTCGTCAGTATCGACTTGAACGTGATGTCAGTTGTGAATTATGCTGTGGATCATCTAAAAGTAAAACATATTGTTGTCTGCGGACATTATGCCTGTGGAGGCGTAAAGGCTGCAATGCAATCTGCAGATCTAGGCATTCTGAACCCTTGGCTACGTAACATTCGCGATGTATATCGCATTCATAGAGATGAACTCAATTCAATCGATGATGAAGACAAAAAGTATGATCGTTTGGTAGAGTTAAATGTAAAAGAACAGTGCGTAAACTTGATTAAAACCGCGGCGGTTCAAAAAGCCTTCCGCGAGCGTGGGCTCATAGTTCATGGATGGGTATTTGATGTAAGAACAGGTAGGCTTATCGACTTAAAAATAGATTTTGAAGGCTATCTAAAAAATATCATGGAAATCTATCATTTGGATTAAATTTTAGGCAAATTGTAAAAAGACAAAACATTCTTTGCCTCATTCTTAATATAAAATAACCTAAATTTCTCTTTATATTTCTAATCAGTTTATGAAAAACCTTTTTTCCAACCTTAGAGGAGACCTCTTTGGAGGTATTACCGCCGGTATAGTCGCACTTCCTCTGGCCCTTGCCTTTGGAGTAAGTTCAGGCTTAGGCCCAAGCGCCGGATTATATGGCGCAATCTTTATTAGCTTTTTCGCTGCTCTTTTTGGCGGCACCAACACGCAAATTTCAGGACCCACAGCGCCTATGACGGCTGTCAGTATGGTTGTTATTGCAGGTATTGTTGCCATCAATGATGGAAGCATAGAAAAAGCCTTGCCTGCTATATTGATTATTTTCTTTTTAGCGGGATTAATGCAAATAGGTTTAGGCCTTATGGGCATAGGGAAATACATTCGATATATTCCGTACCCCGTTGTTTCAGGCTTTATGACCGCTATTGGGGTTATCATTTTGGTAACACAGATATTGCCCGCCGTTGGCTATTACCCAAAAGAAGATGAAAGTTTTGTGGATAAATTTAAACCACAAGCAGAAGAAATTATTCTTGATAACATCTTAAAAGAGGAAGCAGGTGAAGGTATTTTGGTCTTAGAAGATTTTGAAGAAACCATTAAACGAGCTGGCAATATTACGGAAGCTGATATGTATAAAGAAGCTCAAACCTTAGCTCAATCTGAAGCTTCAGGTGTTATTGGCGCATTCAGAGTTTTACCAAGAGCTTTGAAAAATATCAATTGGCTAGAATTAATTTTAGCCTTGTCAACGATATTAATTATCTATGGGTTCAAACGAATAACTACGTTGATACCTAGCGCCCTTGTTGCCTTGGTGGTAGTTTCAGGGGTGGCCTATGGCTTTGGTCTAAACTATAGGCCCATTGAAGAAATACCTAGCGGATTTCCAGTACCGAACCTTGGTATATTTACCCAATTTGACTTGGGTTCAATTTCACCATATATATTCACAGCACTAACACTTGCACTTTTAGGGGCTATAGATTCATTACTGACATCTGTAGTGGCAGATAACATGACTAAAACCAAGCATAAACCCAACAAAGAACTCGTGGGTCAAGGTATTGGTAATAGCATCGCCGCCATTTTTGGTGGAATTCCTGGAGCAGGAGCAACTATACGAACTGTTGTCAATATCAATGCTGGTGGGAAAACTAAATTATCAGGTATGGTAGCAGGAGTGATGCTGTTAATTATCATGCTATTGCTTGCTCCAGTAGCATCGCAAATTCCTGCTGCCGTACTCGCCGGAATATTAGTTACAGTTGGTATAGGAGTAATGGATTATAAAGGCTTAAAAGCTATCCCAAGTTTGCCAAGAGATATGAAAATAGGCCCAATCAAACTAAGCTCAGAAGTATTAATAATGCTGGTTGTGTTAGTGCTTTCTTCTGTTTGGAATCTGGTTTACGCAGTAGGAATAGGTTTGGTCATTGCTTCCTTGATGTTTATGAAGAAGATGGGTGATTTAACTGCTGAACGCTCGGATGTGAAGTCGTTAGAAGCTGAAAAAGCTTGGGCAGATGAGAAGGATTTTCCTAAGTACTTAAGAGAAGAAGTTTTTATAAAACATTTGAAAGGTCCTTTGTTTTTTGGTACTACAAGTGATTTTCAACAGCTAGCCAATCAGATTCCGAAAAACGCATCTACCGTAATTATCAGAATGGATCGCATGCAGTATATCGACCAGTCTGGTCTCTATGCGCTTGAAGATGTACTTATTGATTTAAGAAAGTCTGAAATCGACGTCTTATTTGTAGATGTGTTGCGCCAGCCTCGATATATGATGGAACGGGTTGATATTATTCCCGATTTAATTCCTGAAGAAAATATCTTCGAGACCTTTGATGATTGTTTGAATTGGGTAAAAATCCATGTAAAAGACAAACAATAAGTAAGTTACATTAAAAGCATGTATCCCTAGAATGATAGCCTAATTTGCTTATTTGTAGGGATATTTTGATTTAGTACTGATATAAAATTTTTACATTTGTCGGCTAGCAGTCCACCATGATCGATAAGATAAAAGAACATATTGCCGAGGTTGAACAATTCACCACAGATTCCAAAGAAGCTGTGGAAGCTTTCCGTATTAAATATTTGGGTAAGAAAGGATTGTTGAATGACTTCTTTTCTGAATTCAAGAATGTTGCTAACGATCAAAAAAAAGAGTTCGGTCAGACTATTAATACCCTAAAGCAAGTTGCTACAGAGAAGGTAAATTCACTCAAAGATAGTTTGGAGAATGCATCAGAATCAAAAGGCATTTACAATGATCTTACGCGCCCAGGTGAACCTATTGAACTTGGGGCGAGACATCCTATTTCTATAGTAAAAAACCAAATTATTGATATATTTTCTAGAATTGGTTTTAACGTTTCTGAGGGGCCAGAAATTGAAGATGATTGGCACAATTTCTCTGCGCTAAATTTACCAGAATACCACCCTGCTCGTGATATGCAGGATACATTTTTCGTTCAAACGAACCCTGATATTCTGTTACGCACCCATACTTCATCGGTGCAAGTACGATATATGGAAAACAATAAACCGCCGATTAGAACCATATCGCCAGGTAGAGTTTATCGCAATGAAGCTATTTCATCACGTTCGCATTGTTTTTTTCACCAGGTAGAAGGTTTGTATATAGATAAAGATGTTTCTTTTGCTGATTTAAAGCAAACACTTCAGTTTTTTACAACGGAACTTTTTGGCAAGTCAAAGATTCGCTTGCGCCCTTCTTACTTTCCGTTTACAGAACCAAGTGCAGAAGTTGACGTCTATTGGGGTCTTGAAACAGAAACAGACTATCGTATGACCAAAGGTACCGGCTGGTTAGAGATTATGGGTTGCGGTATGGTTGACCCAAATGTGTTGACTAATTGTGGTATTGACCCAGAAGAATACTCTGGCTTTGCCTTCGGAATGGGTATAGATCGAATTGCTCTTTTGCTACATCAAATTTCTGATATTCGCTTGCTAAGCGAAAATGATGTTCGATTTTTAGAGCAGTTTAGAGGAGCCCTATAAATTTATTCTGTGAAAAAGGATATTGAAATACCCATCGCTAAAGATGTTCATGTCGCTATAGTTCATGAGTGGAATGAAGAATACCTTTCAAAAGATTGGAATACCTACGTTTTAAATAACAGAACCACTCCAATAGACATGGTATTAATAGTTTCTAAGGGATACGACGGTGACCGAAAAACTTCTATCATGCGACACGCTATCGGAGCGGTTGAAGCCAAGTCTTTTGAAAAAATTGAAATGCTTCAAGAAGATCTGTTTGCCCTAAACAATGAATTTTTCGTGACTTATTATGCGGATAACAAAATCTATGAAAAACGGTTTTTGTTTGAAAAGAATAGTATTTCAAAAAAGGAACTTTCAACTATTCCGCTCCTTGAAAAAGATGGCATATTTGCCAAATAGTTATCTTAAAGGAAACCCTTTCCCGGCCCACCAGGGGTGTATTTCAATTTCTAACCATCTCGCTTTTACCATTGGGTCAGCATTGGCCAAGCTATCTGCAATTTCCAATGTGGGTGTATTATAAATTGTAATACCCCGAATATCTCCATCATCACCAAAAGGTCCAGAAATATCAGCATAACCCTCTTCATACATTTTACTTAAATGTGCCATGTGTAAAGCTTGCAAGCTATCTGCTGCTGCTTTATTATGTGAACGATTAGGCCCTTTTTTTAGGAAAGCTATAAAATACTGCTGCATTAAGACCGTATCTCTAGTTTCCTCATTTACGTAATCGAATATTTCGAATCCTTTGGCGGTCAATT
>RCNE010001114.1_pt1 | contig 14710 bp, 12 predicted proteins | sample 2041361 | NCBI WGS metagenome assembly RCNE01 (sample SAMN09708229, study PRJNA481090) | Marine sediment metagenome, whole genome shotgun sequencing project.
GGCAGCAGCAGCGACAACAGCAATTTCCATGGCAGTCAAGCGAGTTAAATGTGGGCGACAAAGATAATGTCAATATGGGTGAGTTGTGCGAAATCAGAAAAGCATTTGTTCGCACTTAAACGGTAAGCTCATGTCGGTTTGACAACTTCCGCAATCCGTCCATTCATGCGGACAATCACGACATCATCACCCGACTTAAACGAATCAAGCGTGTCATCAGACAGTGACTTTGCAACGAGTTGTAGTTGCTGTCCTTTTGCGGTCACTGAAATTTTGCCTTTGTCATCCGAGCCGAACGGCAGCAGCACTTTGGCCGTCTGGCCCTTTAGTTCAGCCGGCGTGACGTTGCTGCTAACGGTGCGATAGGCGAAGTTTTTGATTACCCAGTTTCCGCCCAATCCGGCAACAACGCCGAAGGCACCTGAAAACAGAGCAGTTACAGGCTCTGCGCCCGCACCGATCAAGTTCAGCATGAAGCCGCAGAAGCCAAAGAACGCTGCAAACAAGAACAGCGCACGCAGAGAAAATAAGTCGATGAAGCCGACGCCTGAGCCAATGTCGTGCGAGACATCATGGTCAGCTTCGAAGTCTGCTTCAGCGTCCAAGTCTACGTCCATGTCGACGTCAGCGTCAGCGTCGAAGTCGGAATCTGTCTCGTTGTCGCCAAAACCTACGGCAGACAAGATGACGAAGAATCCGCCGACCAAAAGAGAGAAGAGATAAATGCTGTTCATTGTGGTGCCAATTTCCTTTCCTGTTATTTCTATAGTACGCATTCCGGCAAAGTTAGTGTCATCAGATCTTCGATTACAGCCGATTTTCAGAGATTTGCTTTATCCAGAAATGCCCTATGACAATATGTTGTCATAGGGCATTTCTACTTTGCTAGCAAGCATGGAATTGTCGGTCACGTTGCGTGTCACCATGAACGCATTACGATCCGCAATGAGCAGCCTACCAACGCTTGACCACGAACGCGAAACTGAGAAGATCAAATGGAAGCACTTGCACGCCCGCGAATCAGCACATCACGAACGATGGTCCAGAAGGACGTCCGCGCCTCAGTGGGCGTAAACGGCACCGGGACGACGTCGTTGCCCCGGCTGCACGTGCGCAGCCTTGATACACCGGACAACTCGGCTGACCTGTCGCTACTGCGTGGCTATTTCTCTGAAAGTGATCTAGTTTGGCGGCCTTCGCGTTATTCGGCTGATCGCAATCGGGCGATGGTCGTTGCACACGTCCGCGATCGCGCAATCATGGACCGACTTGATAGCGTCTGCGGTCCGGAGAATTGGCACAACCGTTTTGGGAAAGGCCCGAACGGTGGAGCACTGTGTGGCTTGAGTATCCGCGTGAGAGGGGAATGGGTTACCAAGTGGGATTCGGCAGAAATCCTTCCCTACCTGTTGAAAACAACTGTGACGCCCTCTAACCCTCTTTCTAAAGATCCGCGCAAGACCAGTCTGAGATTGATGGGCGGCGGATTACGACGCGCCGCGCTGCTGTGGGGGATTGGGCGTTACCTCCAGCGAATGCCAAGCCAGTGGATTCCTGTTGACGACACAGGGCGCTTAACGTGCCGTCCGAATATTCCTCCCGGGTACCGATCAGAAACGAGACATGATCCGTTGGATTCCACGCTGCTGGATGCTGGCTACCTCTTCTCGAAAGCAGGTTAGCGGAAATCGACGGACGGCGTTTTCCTGCGACTCCGCCGGCTAATTGGCGTTTGCGGAATCTTTGTACTTTACTTAGCGGTGCGCAGTAAATGGTTGCGAGTTGATCCCTGTGACACTGATGGCGATACGGACGACAAGATGTCGTCTTGGTTTTTACAGTTATCCATTTCCCTGTTGCCGTCAGCGAAACCGGAGTTACGTTCAAATGCGCGCCGGCTCCTCGCGCTGTCAATCTCCCGACGACCAAGCACACATTAGATGCCCGTTTCAAATTCAATTGCGTCAACTTCAATTGCAATAATTGTCATTGACATGTTGCGGGACTACTTCGATCCACAGATTTGGCCAGGAAGCGCCTTGCTCGGGCGTGATTCTGAACTGGCCTCGAACATCAACGTGTTCACGCGCGTCGCGCGGGAAAAGTCGATGCCGGTCTTCTGGGTCCGACAAGAATTTGCACCCGATTTATCGGATGCGTTCCCGCACATGCAACGTTCGAGCCGGCGCTATACTATCAAGGGAACGGATGGGTGCAAATTGCTCGCCGATCTTGAGGTTGCGCCTGCAGATTTTGACGTTGTGAAGAAGCGCTTCTCTGCGTTTTTTGAAACGGATCTGCACGAACGATTAGGTAGCCTCGGCGTTACGACGATTATCCTTGCTGGAATTACGTCATCTTGGTGTGTTCGCTCAACGGCCGTCGACGCGTACCAACTCGGATACACAGTACTCCTGGCAGCAGGCACGATGGCCGGCTTCAATGAAGATGATCACGACAATTCGCTCTCGGAAATGGACGGATATATTGCGGAAATCGTTAGCGTTGGCGATTTGCAGTAATTTCGGTGATTCTAAAATGATCTTATCTAACTAGCGTTGTCCTATGCGTAAATACACCCAATTAGTGCTGGCCCTGCTTCTGGTCGGTTCAACTGCGCTGACACTAGATTCTTCCGCGCAGCGAACTTCGGCCCAACTTCCCGATGGAACAGGAAAAGAATTGGTTCAGACGTATTGTACCTCTTGCCATCGGGCATCGACAATAACGCGATCTGTCGGGTATAGTAGTCCCGAAAAGTGGCACGACCTGTTTAGCACCATGATCGCACTGCCGGACGCTGATGCCAAGGTGATCGCAGATTATTTGGCCGAGCATTTCGCGGAGAAAACGGAGCGTCGTCCAGTACTTATTGATGGCCCTTTAGAAATCGAAATCACGGAATGGATTGCACCAACGCTCGGGCAACGTTCTCGTGATCCAATCGAGGCTCCCGACGGCTCGATCTGGTGGACGGGAATGTGGGCGAGCCTAATCGGACATCTAGATCCGGAAACAGGAAAGATGGAGGAGTTCCCTTTACCACCGGAAGCAAAGCCTCATAGCATCGTCCCTGACGAAGACGGCAACATCTGGTATACAGGTAACAGCAATGCTACAATCGGAATGCTTGACCCTGCGACAGGTGAGATAACGGAGTATCCGACGCGCGCCGGAGATCCGCACACGGCAACGTTTCATCCGAATGGAAAGCTGTATTTCACCGCACAGCGGGCGGGTGTGTTGGGACGTCTGGACCCGGCAACTGGAGACCTGAAGGAAGTCGACACGGAGCCGCGACCGTACGGTATACAAGTGGCTGCGGACGGTACAGTCTGGGTAGCCTACAACGGAACCAACAAACTGGGCGCACTCGATCCAGAAACTATGGAGGTTCGATACTATCCGATCGCAGAACCCGAAACGCGGATTCGACGGCTTGGGATCGCAAGCGACGGCATGGTGTGGTACGTCAATTCGTCGATGGGACGAATTGGGCGATTCGATCCGACTACCGGCGATTTCAAAGAATGGGATTCACCGAGTGGTCCCCAATCTCATCCGTATGCAATTGCCGTCATCGACGACAAGATTTGGTACAACGAGTCTGGGATGCGTCCGGATGCACTGGTCCGGTTTGATCCGGAAACCGAGACGTTCCAAAGCTGGGCGATTCCTTCAGGGGTTGGCATCGTTCGCAACATGTGGGTCACGAAGGACGGCAACCTGTTGATCCACCAAACCAGTTCCAATCGGATTGGGCGGGTTAACGTCAAAGATCTGGCGAATTGACGGTTGTACCCTTGTCACGCACGGCAGCATGTGTGACAAGGGTAGAGACAATCTGATCGGGCTAGTTCGTTAACTTGATCATCGTTCCGCGGGCGCAGGAAATGCCGTTAGACGTTTCTGCCCGAACACGATAGAGGTAGAGACCGGCAGGCTTACCGACGAGCGAGATTGAAATCGATCGATCACGAGCAGATAAGTATGTCGATTCCGATGTTAGCATCAATCGTCCAGTAACGTCATACACCTCAACGGATACAGCAGCAGGATACGGAAGCTCGACTGCAACCGTCGTTGACTCGTTGAACGGATTCGGATAATTCCCAAGCAGTCTCAGTTCCGATTGCGTTGTCTCGCGCTCGGCTCCTGTGACAACACCCGCTGGCCAACTTCCTTCGGCGAAGCCGCTAACAAGCAACTGCATGTTTCGATCAGATACTCCGGGTGGCGGCGTTTCGTAACCAGTCAGAATAAAGGTTATGATTTCCTCCTCGCTGTCCGTCAGATCGACGCCGAACGTGCCGTACACGAAGCCATCCGTAGCCCTTCTCACCTCGAATTCGTAAGCAGCCGGTTCGATTGGTGTGTTTCGATAGTCGCCATAAGACAGCCCATCGACAAGCAGTGCACTTTGGTCAAACACGTCAATGACTGGTGCACCTACAGTTGCGTGAACGAATGCGGAGCTTTCTCCGGATGCGTCTTTCCCAAGTGACTGACCGGTATCAATTACCAGTACGTTGAGCGAATCAGTTGTGGCAGCCGGTTCAAGAGTTCCAATAACCACAGCAACTGATTCGTTGCCAGGGACAAGCGATAATGGAATCGTGACATCAGTCTCCGCCAGAACATCGGTGCCGCCTTTCGCGACTCCAAGTTCCAATTCTGTTGGCAAGAATACTGGCGAAGTTGCCTCGCCATAAGGGAGCCCGCTGACGACCCGATCCCCGTTCACATAAATGTCAATGGAATCAAGATCAACGTCCGGTGCGGCATGCACGAATTGTGTAAATGCTGAAGACAGCTCGCCAGCAGCATCATAACATGCAATAAAACATTCGTCCCCTGCGAACGGCGCAGCTACAAGAAATAGATCTCGGTCGCCCGGGTTGAAGTCCGCTCGGTCCTGAAAATATCCGGTTACACACGTGAGTCCATTTTCATTGATGCCAATGCCCTGACCGGAATCATCTGCCAGGCCACCCATTCTGCGGGCATACCGAAGGGCCCCGGTGTCGTCGTAACTTGCAAGAAACGCCTCATGATATGGAGGTGTGTTTGGAGCGGTGAGTTCGAAAGAGGTCGAGCCAGGATCGAAGTCCACCGTGCCAGTAAAGTAGCCCGTCACAAAGGTTACGCCTGATCCGTCAACGGCAACATCATGCCCTCGCTGATGTCCGCCCGTTCCCATGCTGATGCCGAATCGATAAACTCCCGAGCTATCGTAGCTGGCCAGGAAGATATCTTCGCCAGCGACTGCAGAAACAATAGCTTCTCCGGGACCAGGATCGAGGTCGACATCGTTCTCGAAATATCCGGTTACGTAGATGTTGCCATTGCCATCGATTGCTATTCGCTTGCCAACATCACTGTTGCCGCCACCGAACGGAAACGCGTAACGAAGCGAGCCCGTCGTAGAAAAGCTCGCAACAAACGCATCGGTGCGGTCAATACTAATTGCATCGAGAACAACACCTGAGATTAGGTCTGCGTCGCCGATATAGTATCCGGTTATGGTCGAGTTGCCGTTTCCCTCGACGGCTACCGCTATCGGATACGCCTCGAACGCATATGCATAACGCACCCCCCCGGCAGGATCAATGCTTGCCAGGAAACCATCCCAGAATCCGGAGGACTCGACTTCGAATGACTCGGGACCGGGATCAAAGTCAACAATACCTTCAAATCTTCCAACAACGTAGATGTTACCTGCGGAGTCGACTCCGCTATCCATTGCCTTCACATCGAGCGCACCATCAAAGACATGTGCAAATCGGTAGTTGCCATCGCGATCATAGCTCGCAACAAATGCCGCAGTGGACGTCCCTATGCTGCTATATGCTGCCTCAACAATACCCGGATCGAAGTCGACGTTCTGACCCTGGAATTCACCAGCGATGTAGATATTCTGATCATCATCCATATCAATCGAATATCCTAGATCGTCCCCTTCGCCACTGACCGAGAATGCCCAACGGAAATTGCCGAGTGCATCGTAGCTGGCGACAAAGGCATCGGAAATACCAGAAGCTGTCAGTTCGAAGACATTTGCGCTCGGGTCGAAATCGACCGAGCGTCTGAAGTGTCCCGTGGCATAAACATTCCCGTCGTTATCAACAATGACAGACGATCCCTCGGACGTTCCGAGCGGTGTACCAGTTGTGCCAATTGCGAATTGACCAACTGCTTGTTGACTTGAAAAGAACAGTGCTGCAAGCAGCACGACCGACACACGGTTCAAATAGTATTTCACCCTTCTCATCACAATTACCTCCTCACTGGCGAATGAACAACGTGATCCTCGCGGAGGAACGGCGACTGGTGGATCGGTCCTCCTCCCGACTATCGTTTGGATGGATCGTACGAATCGGCAGCGCTTTTCAACCAGGGGGTGTCCCGACAATCGAACAACAAGAACGCGGAATACCGCTGTGGGGACACGCCCCATAGCGGGTAGTCGTTTTCTCTACAGCCCACGTAACAGAACCTTGCAAGACTGCCGATACACGCTGGTTTTGAACCCCGATACCTACGCGGTGTGCATCGTTTGCGCGATTGAATCGATCACTATCGCCAAAGACGATGACAGCCGTCGACATATGGAAGGTTCGTATGCGCGTTCCAAGCGCCGCCGGATGGCCATCCGTCATTCTAACCGCAATGACATTCCGCGCGGATACTTTACCGAGTAGTCGAACTGAATGTCCCGCGACTCTCCTTGTTTGAGGTCCATCAACCACTCAAGCTCGCCGGTGTCCTTATTGTGCTTCGCGTCGGCAAGGTCACCCGGGCGGACTTCAATTGATTTGTCCAGCGAGATCGGAATTTGATCACGGACAATCATCGTAATCGGCTCCTCCCGATTGTTGCGGATGGTGATCGTGAAGCCGAGCGCAACCTCTGTTTTGGAACCGAGGAAGTTTCGCTTGCCAAACTGCCGTCGCTTTTCTCGTTTGACGGAGACCGATTGGTCTTGTCCAAGTGGAAGGGACAACGTATCCGTTACGGTGTCCGTATCGAGGTACGTCTTTCCGATGAAGACTTCGTCGACAAACAGCGACATTTCGCCGGACCCAAGGTCGTATTGTGACCAGTCCGCGACATGGGCAGTTACGTATGCCGTTGGGTCTTGCTTTGGGACGGCGAGATAGTCGAAGCTTGCGTCTGCGGTGATCTGGCGGATCTCGAATGTCCGTGGTTTCCTGTCGTCGGTAATTGATACGCGAGGGCCAATAGCGTATTCGGTCACGGTTCGTCGTTCGCTGGCGGTTACGTCGATGGCCGAGCTAGCCTGCCGGGCAGATCCTCCTATGCCAGCGGTTTCTTTCTGAACTATTGGTCGTTCGGCTTCGATCACTAGTTCGTCCATCTCCTCCGCACTTTCGCTCTGCCGTCTCTTAGCGAATACCTGTGGATTTGGCAGTCGAAGCGGCGTCAACTCGGGCAGCACATTCCTTAGCTGTGGATCTCCGGTTGAAAGGGTCACTGAAACATCTATCCATGATTCTCCCGTCGACTGAGCAATGTCTGCATAATGAGTGATCTCAAGTGGTTCCGAGACGCTCGGCGAACGAAGGTCGTAGTGTGTCTTCCAGGTCGCTGATCCGACGCGGTAGGTTAGATCGAACTCACCTCGAACAGCTTGTTCAGTCGAGACGGTTGCGACAACCTCCGCCGTTGCTTTTTGCTGCCCGGAATTGGAGTACTCATTAAGCTGTAATCTGATTTGCTGCGACTCCTTGTTCAATGCCACTAGGGACGCCTCGACATCCAGTTTGCGCCGCTTAATATCGGGAAGACGATCTCGCACAAAGTCTGCGATGCCTATGAGTTCGGCTAATGGTCGATCTTCGCGGGAAGGAGATTCCGAAACAACCGAAACGTATTTCTCCTCTGCCGCAAGCGACTCGGTGGATACACGCAGTAGCGCCATCTCCGAATTAATCTCGTTGACGCGGCTGCGCAAAGCCACAATGGACTCCGGTTCAGTTTTGGGCTGCTCGTCAATACCATAGTTGATCCGACTCGATACCGATAGGATCGTGAACGTACCGGCTCCTTTTAGCCTAACGGACCCGTGATCGAGTTCGCGAGTGATTCCGGAAAACACGAGCAGAGTCGTCCCGGCCGGAATTTGAGCAGTGGCCTTGCGGGTCACTCGGGCACCTGAAGTAAAAACCGTGACGCGATCAATGGTCGATTCCACGTCCGTCTCATCTTGGGCAACGCTACTCCCGACAACCAGGCACTGCAATAGCAACGAAACCAGTAGTGCGACTTGTGCTTGTGACCTTCTCATTCTAATACCGTGATTTACAACGCGATGATTTCTATAAGCTGTTGATGCCTGGATGCGAATGTGCTGAGATCTAAGACCGATGAGACCTTGGACCAATCCGATCTAAGACCCACGCGATCTGCAATCGAGCGAACGGCGAATCGAGGACTTGGCTCAGCCGCCGGTAACAATCAAATACAAACTCGACCCAAAATCCATCCCAAACCCATTACAAGGCAGATAATTACAGGTACGTGGACGAATCCTTGCCCCGGGAAGCCGGCCCATTAGCTGAGAATGCGTCGATTGCGCCGATGCCAGTACAACGGGATTCACCTCGGGCTGTTACCGACAAAGATACCGTTGGCTCACTGGACCTCCCTATCGTTTTCGCACTCCGTCCCAGCGCTTACGAAAGCTTGGAACGAACAGGCCACCGAAAGGTAAACATCTGCTTACCTGAATGCGGAAATGGACGAATTAATTACAATACGTGGTGCCCGGGAGCACAACCTTAAGAATGTCGATCTGGACATTCCGCGGAATGAGCTTGTCGTAATTACAGGTCTATCCGGATCAGGCAAGTCAAGCCTGGCCTTCGACACCATCTACGCCGAAGGACAACGCCGATATATGGAGAGCCTGAGTGCTTATGCCAGGCAGTTCCTCGGTATGATGCAACGACCGGACGTCGATCACATCGACGGACTCTCCCCGGTAATCGCGATCGAGCAGAAGACGGTTAGCCGTAACCCTCGTTCGACTGTTGGTACCGTCACCGAGATTTATGATTTTCTCCGACTACTCTATGCCCGGGCTGGAGACGCGTATTCGTATATCTCAGGCGAGCCGATGCGGAAGCAGACGGACGATGAGATCGTCGACGGAATCCTTTCCCTTGGCGAAGGCGCCCGCGTTCTGATTCTTGCGCCAGTCGTGCGTGGAAGGAAGGGGCATTATCGTGAGCTCTTCGAGCAGATCGGGCGGCAGGGGTTTGAACGCGTCCGAAACGACGGCGAGGTCGTCGAGCTACAGAAAGGATTGAAGCTCGATCGCTACAAAACGCACGACATCGAGATCGTCGTGGACCGGATTGTCGTCGACAACGATGTGCGATCTCGCCTCAAGAAGTCAGTCGAAATGGCACTTGAATTGGGAAGTGCGACGTTGATTGCGGCGGTTGTAGGTGGCAAAGACATTGAAGTTAAGGATCGCGTCTTTTCGCGGAATCTCTACTCACCGAAAGATGGACTCTCATACGACGATCCGTCCCCAAACACGTTTTCGTTTAACTCTCCCTATGGATCTTGCCAGGAGTGTCATGGGCTGGGGACGAAGCGCGAAGTAGCGCTCGACCTCGTTGTGCCGGACGACTCGCTTTCGATCAAAGAGGGTGGCATCGCTGCGCTCGGAAAGCCTCGAGACATTTGGATCTTCAGTCAGCTTCGTGCCGTCGCAAAGAAGTATAAGATCTCCTTTGAAAAACCCTGGGGAAAACTCACCAAGAACCAGAAAGATCTGATTCTCGAAGGAGCTGGTGACGAGCAGTTCGAAATCGTCTACCAATACAAGAAGCGAGAGGTCGTATACCAGCATCGTTTTGGCGGGGTGATGGGCCATATCAATCACACGTACTCGCAGACCTCGTCGTCCTCCATTCGTAGATGGGCAGAGTCGTACATGCGGAAACAGGCTTGTCCTGTTTGCCATGGTGGGCGGCTAAAACCAGAGAGTCTTTCGTATCGTTTGGGCGGCAAGAATATCGCAGAGCTTGTGTCGATGGATCTGATCTCGTTGCGTGCATTCTTTGCGGATGTTCAGCTTGAAGGTCGCCAAGCCGTCATCGCTGCCCCGGTCGTCAAAGAAATTACGGAGCGACTTGACTTCATGCTAAATGTCGGTGTTGGCTACCTGAGTCTGGATCGATCTGCGGTGACGTTGAGTGGTGGCGAGAGCCAGCGAATCCGGCTGGCTACTCAGATTGGGACGCAGCTCGTGGGAGTGCTCTACGTACTCGATGAGCCAAGCATCGGTCTTCATGCAACGGACAACGCAAAACTAATCGACTCGCTCGAGCAGCTTCGAGATCTCGGGAATTCGGTTCTGGTTGTTGAGCATGACCGGGAAATGATTGAGAGTGCGGATTATGTAATCGACCTGGGGCCCGGCGCTGGAGCACAGGGTGGCCATGTGCTTGCTGCGGCTACGCCAGATCACTTCATGAAATCGCGCGGCGGAGCGAAAGGGCTTACGGCGGATTATCTCTCAGGGAAACGCGATGTTGTCATTCCGAAAAAACGCCGATCCGGAAGCGGAAAATCGCTGGACCTGATTGGTGCAAAAGGTAATAACCTCCGTGGCGATAAGCTCTCGATCCCATTGGGAACGTTTACGTGTGTAACTGGAGTGTCGGGATCGGGTAAGTCAAGCCTCATCAATCAGACGTTGTACCCGGTACTCTCACGCCGCCTGCATAATTCACGGCTTCAGTCATTGCCTTACGATGCGATCAAAGGTGTTGATCACATCGACAAAGTGATCGATATCGATCAGAAACCGATCGGGCGAACGCCGCGGTCCAATCCCGCGACTTACTCCGGTCTGTTTGGTCACATCCGAGATCTGTTTGCCCTGCTTCCAGAATCAAAAATTCGTGGCTATCAGCCGGGACGGTTTTCGTTCAACGTGAAGGGTGGACGTTGTGAGTCATGTACCGGTGCGGGCGTTGTAAAGCTGGAGATGAGTTTCCTTCCAGACGTGTACGTCGACTGCGACACGTGTCAGGGGAGGCGTTACAATGCGGAAACGCTCGAAGTCAAGTACGCAGGGAAGTCGATTTCGGATGTCCTCGAAATGACTGTTGCAGAAGCCCTGGAGTTTTTTGAGAATGTGCCCCGAATTGAGCGCAAGCTTCGGACGTTGAAGACAGTCGGCCTCGGGTACATTCACCTCGGGCAGCAAGCCACGACGCTGTCCGGCGGTGAAGCACAGCGCGTAAAGCTTGCGAAGGAGCTTTCGAGGCCGGGTACAGGACAAACGTTGTACATTCTGGATGAGCCTACAACCGGATTGCACTTTGAAGATGTCAGGCAGCTACTTCACGTGTTGCAGGCACTCGTTGATAAAGGGAATACAGTCCTCGTTATTGAGCACAACCTTGACGTCGTCAAGGTTGCGGATCACGTGATCGACCTGGGGCCGGATGGCGGCGGTGCTGGCGGGCAGATCATGTCGTGTACCACACCAGAGAAAACTGCAAAGCGCAAATCGCACACCGGTGTCTTCCTGAAGGAGGAGCTTGATCGTTCAATTGGGGCAGATGATGACGACGAGCTGGTGGATCTGGATGCGTTGCTGTCGGGCGACCCGGATGATGACGTCGATGATGATGAATCGGAAGACTTTGACAATGAAGATTCAGATGACGGGCCAGAAGCCAGCGAATCCATCGGTGCTGCAAAGAAATCCGGTGCCAAATCAAAAGGAAAGAAAGCTCGTAAATCCGCTGATGAAGTCGTCAAAGAACCACTTGATGATTGATGTTGCGGATTGATTGAGCCTGATAAGACCCCAATCGAAACCCCGACGCGATATCGCGTAGAATCGAAACAAGTCTAACAGGAATTATTCCTCCAAGTCCGCGTTAATGGAGCCGTCAAGCATCCCCGAATACAACAAGCCGTCGACCCCAGGAATATCGATGAATTTCGATAATACTGTTTCGATCTATCACGTAGTTGCTGCTGAAGATTCTTTTGAAACAGCAGTGCGCGACACGTACGAAATGATCCGCGACGCACACTCACGTTTTCCGGATTGGCCCCGGATGATGTACGTAGATATCGTTGGTCACAAAGGTGGCGGATCGTCTGGCTTTGACGACGACTTTACTGAGTTTCAGCAGGAGCTTTTCTTTTCAACCATGGCTCCTTTTCTGACTGCGTTTGAATTGCCGATGACGGGGCCGCTGTTAAATCCGCAGCCGCAGCGAAACGACTTGCCGGATGCGATCAAGATCGGCGATTGATATCTTTTCGGCGTTTCTGTACTGAAGATGAACCGATTCGACGCGTTCGCCATCGCCGAATAATTGATTCCTTTCAGCGGAAAGGCGTCCGTGCCGACGCCTGCGCAAGCGGGACCATGGGACCACACAAACGAGCTCAATGAAGATCAGTTATCACAACAAGAAATTTCGAGTGGTTTCGAACTCGGAGAACGGAGAACTTGACGCCAATCTTGTTTTCCACTACCGACAGGTGGAAAACGTTTTGATGTGTGAGTATGCTGGCGGCGCCGTTCTCGCTGGGCATCTCCTGGGTCGGGTAGGGGACGACGGTGCAATTGATTTCAGCTATCATCAGCTTAATCAGGATGGCGAGCTTAAAACGGGGGTCGGGTTTTCCCGCCCTGAAAGTCTGCCCAATGGGAAGATCCGCCTACACGAAGAATGGGAATGGACCAGTGGAGATCGGTCAAGAGGCGCTTCGACGCTTGAGGAAGTCTGAACGTATCGGACTTGACGACCGGCGCCACAAATTCGGGCACGCGTTGCAAATGCTAGTATTATAGCATATACTCGTAAAGTGGATGGGCGACGCTTCTGTCGGTCCCTCAATCTCCCTGTTTCCTCACATTCCTGGGTCAAAACGATGCCTGATTGCGCATTTCTGACGCGTATCGCGCTCCCTGTATTTATGATCCTGGCTGCAGCTGGATGCGTCGATAATCCCGATGCCGAACCGTCCACATTGAGCGAGATCGACGACAGAATAGGCGTCATGATGGAAGCCTACCAAGTCGATGGTTTGGCAATAGCCGTAGTCAAAGGAAACGAAGTCCTGCTGTCAAAGGGCTTCGGGGTGGATGGTGACAACCAAGCGTATTCGTCAAAAAGTGTGCACGGTTTGTACTCTGCCACGAAGGCAATTTCCTCGATGACGTATGCGTCAATTGTGGAAGACGGATCGTTCAACCTCGACGATACGCTTGGTCAGCTTATCGATGATGCACCGGATAACTGGATTTCCATTCCGTTCTGGCGGTTGCTAAACCATACGTCTGGCATCACGATGATCGTAAATCAACCAGAGTTTGAGCTGCTCTCGACCGATCCCACATCAGGCAATCGAGATATCTACACGTGGCTGCGAGATAGACCGCTCGATTATGAACCCGGTCACGCCTCCAGGTACCGTCAAAGCGGCTACGGTGTCGCCGAAATGATCATCACCGACACGCTTGGAAAGTCGTGGCCGGCGCTTGTTGCGGAACACTTGACGGGTCCGTCTAGCATGACTCATACCGCTCCCGAAGAAATTGCATCCGGCAAGAGAATTGAACCGCTGCTTACGTCAGCGGGTGGGTTCCAGACGACGGCAGATGACATGGCATCACTTTTTGTTGCTCTAAACGACGGCCGGATCGTTTCTCCAGATTTCCTAACCGAACTGCTATTCGACGATCGCTACAATTTCGAAGGCTATAGTTTGGGCAGCATTCTGGAGACTATTGATGGTGTGAAGTCAGTGGGCCATCAAGGGGGCGGTGCCCGGGCTACGGTGCGTTACGTTCCGAGCAAGCTTGTCGGGGTTGCATTGATGACCGACGACACATCGAATAACGACATGATCGTTGACCTTGCTGGAATGCTGGTGCGTCAGTTCGCTCTGGGGCAGGAGACTAAGCTCCCCGTCTTCGTACCGTTGGTTTCGCTTGTCGATTCAGGATCAGACGAATTACTGTCGTTCTTTCAGAGTCAATTGGACGATGCAGATCCGGAGTACGACCTAAGCGGCGCGGAGTTGGCACTGAACCGCATCGGGTACCGGATGCTCGGGGCAGGTCAAGTCGATGATGCGGTTGCGGTCTTTCGAAAGAACGCGAGCGAATTTCCAGAATCGGCTAATACGCATGACAGTTTAGGCGAATCTTATTTCACGGCTGGCGATAATATGCTCGCACTTGAAAGCTATCGTCGTGTACTTGAGCTGCAGCCCGGAAATCCGAATGCCTTGGCCATGATCGATCAAATCCAAGCCGTTATTGACGCGCCTGGTCAATAAGTCGGATAAGGCGGTAGATCAAGCTTGCTGCCAGTCGACAATCGACCTACTTTGCCTTTTTGGCATCAGGCGACGAAGACGGCTCAGGTGTTGACATACATTTCCCAAGGGCTTATCTGATATGACGCGCATCGCAAACATCATCATCGGACTGATTGCCCTGCTGCACGTTTATATACTTGTGTTGGAGATGTTCTTATGGGAATCTCCCGCAGGCTTACGGGCATTCGGCTTAACTCCCGAACTGGCGGCTGACACTGTCACGTTGGCGGCGAATCAGGGACTCTACAACGGATTCCTTGCAACGGGCTTGGCTTGGGGATTATTTCTTGGCTCGAAGGGTCGGCCGGTGAAGACG
>RCNE010001176.1_pt1 | contig 14706 bp, 15 predicted proteins | sample 2041361 | NCBI WGS metagenome assembly RCNE01 (sample SAMN09708229, study PRJNA481090) | Marine sediment metagenome, whole genome shotgun sequencing project.
CGATCAAAGACTGAGGTCGAGTTGCGAGAACTCACCGAACGGACTGGGCGAATCGAGATCGAAGAAGCCGAGACACGGTTGCGTCTCGAGTCGACGACAGAAATGCTCCGTCGAGACCTCGATGTCGATCCAGCCGGCGCAGTTGCCGCCAATCGGCCCGAACTACCCGAAAATGTCACCCCAGCAGCTCGTGCCCGCGAGCTCGAGCGCGATCTCAAACTTATGGGTCCAATCAACCCGCTCGCGCTGCAAGAATTCGAGGCACTCCAAGAGCGTCACGAGTTCCTAAATGGCCAGCTCGACGACATCCGATCGACCCGCCGCGAACTCAACAAGGTGATCAAGGCAATCGACGAAGAGATCGTCACAGTGTTTGCATCCGCGTACGCAGATGTTGCCGACAACTTCCAGACCCTCTTCGAGCGGCTGTTTCCCGGCGGCCAGGGAAGCCTTCGCCTGACTGATCCGGACAACCTGCTAGAGACCGGCATCGAAGTCAGTGCAAAACCATCCGGCAAGAACGTCAAGAAGTTGTCACTGCTTTCGGGCGGCGAACGTTCTCTGACCGCACTGGCGTTCCTGTTCGCCATCTTCCGCAGCCGGCCGTCGCCGTTCTACATCATGGATGAGGTCGAGGCAGCTCTTGACGATGTGAACCTGCACCGCTTCTTGAGCCTGATCGACGAGTTCCGCTCTGAAGCGCAACTCGTGATCGTGTCGCACCAAAAGCGCACCATGGAGAGCGCAGATTCGCTCTATGGCGTCACGATGGAGCCTGGTGGCTCCTCACGGGTCGTGAGCGAGCGTTCCGAGGTCGAAAGAAACTTCGGAACCGGTCCATCACGAGACGCGGCCTTCGCATCGAACTAGTGCGGTACCGTCGACGGAGATGAGAATTCTCGTAGTCGATGACGAAGTTGACCTTGCTGAGGCGGTTGCGACTGGCCTTCGGCGCGAGGGATACGCCGTGGACGTGGTCCACGGTGGCGAGGATGCTCTCGAGCGATTGGACTTCCAGCCGTACGATCTCGTCTGTCTTGATCTCACCATGCCCGACATCGATGGCCTGGAAGTCTGTCGACGAATTCGAGTCGATCCGCCACCCAGCGGTGCGCCACGCATTTTGATGCTGACCGCTCGCGATGCGGTCGATGAACGAATACTGGGCCTCGATCTGGGGGCTGACGACTATCTCGTCAAACCATTCGCATTTGGTGAGCTCTCGGCGCGGATTCGGGTTCTGTTACGTCGTGATGTTGATCAGTCGTCCTCGGTGCTTGCCGTCGGCCCGTTGCAGCTCGACACTGCGCGACATGAAGTGACCAACGAGGGGCGCATGCTCGATCTCACGCCGAAGGAGTTTGCGCTCCTTCGCTACTTCATGACCCACGCGGGCAATGTTCTGAGCCAAGAGCACCTGCTTGAACACGTGTGGGATGAGAACGCAGACCCGTTCACCAACACGGTCCGCGTGACCGTCGGAACGCTCCGGCGCAAGCTCCACAGCGGAGCCGCTAATCCAATTATCGAGACGGTCATTGGATCCGGGTACCGACTCGTCGACACCGCATCGAAGGTACCCAGCTAATGCAGGCCGTCCGATGAAACTGCCGCATCGAGATCCTGGTTCGATCACGGGTGACTTCCGCCCGCCCGAGGTAGCTGCGGCGCGCCAAAGGCCGGTTCGGCGCCCCATGAGCGTTGGAGCCAATACCGACCGCTTCCTGCCGTCATGGGTTGGTTCGATCCGCTTTCGTCTCGCATTGTTGTATTCGGTCTTGTTGTTCGGGCTTGCCGCGATCGTCATCGGCGGTATCTACGCAGGTATCAGCCGTGAGATCGGTGGGACGATCATGGACGATTCAGGATTCGACGTCATCTTGCGGAACCCCGATGGCGGCGGGCGAATTGCTGTCCGAGCGTTCGAGGACTTCGAGGCTGAGGTCGACCGCCAAGCGCTCGCAGATCTTCGCCGGTATTCGTTTGCCGCGCTTGGGTTGTTGTTCTTTGCGAGCCTCGCGGTTGGGTGGTACGTCGCCGGGATCGTCCTTCGTCCCATCGAACGAATCACCACGGTGGCCAGATCGATCAACGCAACCGACCTCACTCGACGGATCAACTTGGCCGGACCAGAGGACGAGCTCGGTCAGTTGGCAGGCACGTTCGATGACATGCTCGACCGTTTGGATCTCGCCTTTTCAGCACAAACCCGGTTCATTCACGAGGCATCACATGAGCTGCGAAATCCGCTCGCCGTCATTCGTACGAACCTCGAGGTCACCCTGGCGGACCCGGACGCGACAGTCGAAGATCTTCGAAAGGCAGGTCAGGTCGTCGAACGTTCCGCTGGTCGCATGGCGATTCTTGTCGACGATCTTCTCGACCATGCCCGCGCCGAAACCCGAACGACGAGGGTCGACATCGTGGATCTGGGTGTAGTGGTGCACGGTGTCGCCGAGGAATTCGAGATTCCGGCATCCGCTGATGGGGTCCGACTCGAAGCGTCGGCAGATATGGAATTGTTGGTGGAGGGTGACCCTGTTGCGCTGCGCCGTGCCCTTGCGAACTTGCTGGCAAACGCGATCAGACTCGCACCGGAGGGCTCGGTCATCTCAATTCGTGCCGGAGAAGTCGATGATTGGGTGTGGATGGGTGTGCAGGACCAGGGTCCTGGACTCTCCGATACCGATCAACAGCGGGTCTTCCGCCGGTTCTGGCGGGGTGACAATACGCAGAACCTGAAACGTGACGGCCGTTCGGGGCTCGGTCTGGCGATTGTGAAACAGATTGCCGAAACCCACGGTGGCACGGTTCGGGTGGAGTCGACGCTCGGCGAGGGATCCACGTTTGTCATCTGGTTGCGGCGTCTTGGAGCGAGCAACGCTCCTGAAGAACCACCTTCAGAACCTTCGAACGTCGTTCTTGACAGTCGACATCCGTCGCTTACAGCCGCTTTACCTCCTGGTGAGTAATTTCCATCTTGTACTGCCGGGTCGGTAGGGGATCCCCCTCCACCTCTCCGATCCGGTAAGCGTCAGGAGCGTGGTGCCCGGTGAGTCCGTCCCTCCCCGGGCACCGGCTTCCTGTGTTTTTGCAGCGGTCGCAATCCGGGCCTATCGGCCCTCGATGTTTGGCGGTTGCCCGTAGAGTGGTGCGGTTATGGATCCTGTAATTTTGATCGTCCTGATCGTTCTTGGAGTGCTCATCATCGGGGGCGCAGCGTTCGCCTTCACACGTGGGAGGGGCGATCATGTCCCGACCCTTGACCCGTCGACTACCGACGCTGCCGACCGGGTGCTCACCGATATCGATACCGGCACCCCGCTTGAGACGGTTCCCGGTGAAATCGACGTGCCTCTCGTCGAGGTTCCCGAGATTCCAGAGCCCGCGACATTCGGCGATCGGTTGGCTAAAGCTCGATCGGCGATGTCGGGGTACTTGTCATCGATTGTGTCCCGCGGCGATGTCAATGCCGAAACTTGGGAGGAACTCGAGGAGGCCCTTATTCGAGCCGACGTTGGTGTTGCGCCCACCATGGAGATTCTCGAGACGGTCCGCGCTGCCGCCGAGGTGAACGATGTGAAGAGCGGTGCCCAGCTGATCGAGTTGGTGAAGGCTGAACTCAAGACCCAGCTTGGCGGTCAAGATATCGATCTTGCAGTGGGTGAATCCCCGTCGGTATGGCTGTTTGTTGGTGTCAATGGCGTCGGGAAGACGACCACGATTGGCAAGCTTGCCACACGCGAGGTTGCTGCTGGTCGCCAGCTCGTCCTGGCAGCAGGAGACACCTTTCGTGCAGCGGCTGCCGAGCAGCTCACCATGTGGGGGGAGACGTCCGGAGCCCACGTCGTGCGAGGATCCGAGGGTGGGGATCCTTCCTCGGTCATCTTCGATGCCGTCGAGCACGCAGCGTCATCGGGCGCCGACCTTGTCCTGGCCGATACCGCAGGTCGCCTACATACGAAGACCAATCTTATGAACGAACTCTCGAAGGTTCGTAGAGTGGCCGAGAAGGGCGCAGGCACGGTGACCGAGACATTGCTGGTCATCGATGCAACCACTGGGCAGAACGGTCTGATCCAAGCACGCGAATTCATGCAAGCAGCCGACGTCACCGGCGTCGTGCTGACCAAGCTCGACGGTTCGGCCAAGGGTGGCATTGTGGTGGCCGTGCAACGCGAGTTGGGGATTCCAGTGAAGCTCGTCGGCCTCGGCGAGGGCGCTCACGACCTCATTCCGTTTGACGCTGACGAGTTCGTTGACGCCCTATTCGCATAACCGTCGAGATCGCGATGTGTCGAGGTGTCGCCGCGGGAGCGGTATCCTGGCAGACCTGAACGCCTCGGTGACTGGCCGAGAGACCCGCCTGGCGAGACCGACCGATTTGGAAAACAATGTTTGACACACTGACAGACCGTTTCGACGGGATCTTCGGCAAGCTGCGCGGCAAGGGCAAGCTCAGCGAGTCCGACGTCGACGAGGCGCTTCGCGAGATTCGCTTGGCCTTGCTCGAAGCCGATGTGAACTTCGAGGTCGTGAAGAGCCTGGTCTCGCGTATTCGCGAGCGTGCGGTTGGCGATGAGTTGTCCAAGTCGCTCAATCCTTCACAACAGATCGTGAAGATCGTCCTTGAGGAGCTGACGGACAGCCTTGGCGGTGAGGCAATGCAGGTCACGTTCGCCTCCAAGCCGCCCACCGTGGTGCTCATGGCTGGTCTGCAGGGTTCAGGCAAGACGACCAACTCCGCAAAGCTCGCCAACCTCTTCAAGTCGCAAGGCCGCAACGTGTTGCTCGTCGGTGCCGACCTGCAACGTCCAGCAGCCGTCGAACAGCTGCGCACTCTCGGTGCACAGATCGACGTTCCGGTGTTCTCTGAGCCAAGCGATCCAGTTTCTGTTGCACGGGCCGCGCTCGAAGAAGCCAAGAAGCTCGGCCGAGACGTCATCATCTGCGATACAGCAGGCCGGCTCGCCATTGATGAAGCGTTGATGGAGGAGGTCCGTCAGATCTCCGAGGTGCTTTCACCGCAGTACACATTCCTGGTCGTTGATGCAATGACTGGTCAAGACGCAGTGACGGTGGCCGAGTCGTTCCACAAGACGCTCGGGCTTGACGGAGTCATTCTGACCAAGCTCGACGGCGACGCTCGCGGTGGTGCAGCACTTTCGGTCAAAGAGGTCGTGGGGCGTCCGATCGCATTTGCGTCGACCGGCGAGAAGATCGACGAGTTTGAGGTCTTCTACCCCGACCGTCTTGCAAGCCGCATTCTTGGCATGGGCGACATTGAGACGCTCATTGAGAAGGCCGAGGCAGCGTACGACGATGACGAGGCTGAAGTTGCAGCTCAGCGTCTCCTCGATGGTTCGTTCACGCTTGATGACTTTCTGGATCAAATGCAGCAGATCAAGAAGATGGGCCCAATCGGGAACCTGTTGGGCATGATGCCGGGTATCCCCAAAGAGGTCCGAGATGTAGAGATAGAAGATTCACAGATCGCTCGGCTCGAAGCGATCATTCGATCGATGACTGTCGAGGAGCGCGCCAAGCCCGACCTCATCGATGGATCGCGCCGCAGTCGAATCGCGACGGGCAGCGGAACACAGGCACAAGATGTCAGTGCTCTCGTCAAGCAGTTCAACGAAATGCAAAAGATGATGAAGCAGTTCGGCATGACGCCCAAGAAGTCGAAAAAGAAGAGCGGCGGCAAGAAGAACAAGCGGCGCCGCAGCGGTGGGCGGACCACAAACAAGGGCCCCGCACCGATGGCTGATCCAAGCGTTCTGATGAACGAAAGCATCGAAGAATTGAGCAGTTTGCGTTTGCCGGGTCTTCCCGACAACGACTGATCAAGCCAACAACGTGTGGACTCTCACACGATGCACTTTGTCACATGTGGCGAATGTGGAGGAGGCCGCTAGCATTTGGCGGTCGAGTCTCACTTGTCTCCGAGACTCCAAAGAAGAGGATTTGCTGTGGCTGTAAAGCTCCGCCTGATGCGCATGGGCAAAAAGAAGCAACCGACATACCGCGTCGTTGCTGCTGATGCACGCTCGCCCCGAAATGGTCGATTCATTGAGATTGTCGGGACCTACCAGCCCCGCCTCGATCCATCGGTCATCGAGATCGACAATGAGAAGGCTGTCGCCTGGCTCCGCCAGGGTGCGCAGCCGACCGAGCGAGTTGCGAAGCTCCTCAAGATCTCCGGAGCCTGGGAAGAGTTCACGGGCGCAAAGCCCGACATCCCCGCGGTCCCTGAGCCCACACCAAACAAGGGCTACACAGCACCATCGCCGGCGAAGCCACCCAAGCCCGTGAAGCCAGTCGAAGCAGAAGCTCCTGCTGAAGACGTCACTGCAGATGCTCCCGCCGAGGAAGCCGCAACTGAAGGCGACGACTCATGAGCGATCACGATGGCGACGTAGATGATGTGAATGATGACATGAATGATGATGTCGAAGCCGACGACTCGGTCGACGGCGCCCCAACGGCGCAGGCGGTGCTCGAATACCTCGTTGCAGCTCTCGTCGAGGACGAAGATGCTGTGAAGGTCGACGTCGACGACTCCAAGCGCACTCTGCAACTCGAAGTACGTGTTGGTCCCGACGACATGGGACGCGTCATCGGTCGACGTGGTCGTGTGGCGAACGCCATTCGCACGCTGACCCGTGCCGCAGCTGCTCGCGACGGTGTTGAAGTCGACATCGAATTTGTCGACTGAATGCGACGCTGGGCATGACATTGCCCTATGACGACCTTCTGGTCGTCGGCCATATCCGGAAGGCCCATGGGCTGAAAGGTGAGGTCGTCGTTCGTCTTTCGACAAATCGTCCAGAGCGGCTCGACAACGGTGCTGTGCTTTTGACGATCGATCGAACGCTCGTCGTAAAGTCTTCACGTCCAAAAGACAGCGATCATCTGGTCTTCTTCGACGGGGTGACGACCCGCGAGGATGCAGAACTGTTACGGGGTACTGAACTCCGTGCTGAATATCTTGACGATCCCGACGAATTGTGGGTCCACGAGCTGATCGGGGTTTCGGTTGTCGACCAAACGGGAACCGATCGGGGTCCCGTCGTCGAGGTGCAGGTCAATCCGGCCAGCGATTTGTTGGTTCTCGAGTCAGGGGCGATGGTGCCGATCGCTTTTGTGATCGAGGCCACCAACGATGTGATCAACGTGGACGTGCCCGATGGGCTCTTCGACCTGTGAGCTCGCCGGCGGAGTCCGAACGTTGCCTGCGTATCGACGTGTTCAGCGTGTTTGGTGAATTGGTCGATGGTGCGCTCGCGACGAGCATCATCGGACGCGCTCGCAAGAATGGCCAGATCGACCTCCGCCTCCACGATCCGCGAAACCACGCCACCGACGCCCACAAGAGTGTGGATGACTCACCCTTCGGTGGTGGAGCAGGGATGGTGATGCGTCCTGATGTCCTCGCTGCGTCAATTCGGGCAACCGACCCTCCTCGGCCCCTCATTGCACTGAGCGCATCAGGACAACGGTTCGACCAATCCCTGGCCAACGAACTTGCCGAAGGTGACGGGTTTTCGTTGCTGTGCGGTCGCTACGAGGGCATCGACCAACGAGTGCTCGATGGTTTTGTTGATCGCGAGGTGTCGATTGGTGACTTCGTCTTGGCTGGGGGAGAAGTCGCTGCTGCCGTCATCATCGAGGCTGTTGGACGACTCGTGCCGGGTGTTCTCGGAAATAGTGCTTCGATCGAGGAGGAGTCGTTCTCCAACGGCCTGCTTGAGTATCCGCAGTACACGCGACCCGCTGATTTCGAAGGCGTGGCCGTCCCGTCCGTTCTGACCTCGGGTAATCATGCGGCCGTCGCCCGGTGGCGTCGTGCGATGTCCCTGATCCGAACCCGCGACCGACGCCCGGACTTGCTCGAGCGACGTGGCGGGCTCACCGAGGAAGAAGTCGCATTGATTCGTGAGTTTCACCAGCTGGGCGAGCCCCAGCCAGGGGTCGAAAGCTAGAACTCAACTTCGGCGGCTTGGTGCCGACTGGGCCATCATGCCTACCGAACTGTTGCTGGCAACTGGAACCCAGACATGGGACGACGTCTCGGATGCGCTGTCGAGCGCAGCGACCGATCTTCTTGCCCGAGAAATCACCTCGTTCACCATTGCCATGCCACAGAGCGGACAACGGATTGATGCCAATCGGCTCAATGATGGAAACATCCGACTCGCTGCGGCCGGCAATGACAGTCTGGTTGGCGGAAACCGGCTGACCGTGCGCGATGAACGAGCCGTCATCGCCGTGGGCTTCTCGGTTGGTTCCGCATCGTGGGGGACGTTCTATTGGGATTGGACGGCACCAGTTGCGCCAGATCTGGTCGCGTCGGGGATCATTCGGACGATGCGAGACATCTACAAATCCTCTCCAGCAGAGCTCGAGCTGTCTGTCACGTTGTAGGGACCTGCGGCTGCCCCTAGGCTTGGCCGCTGGCCCATCGGCCGATCACGCAGGAGTAACCCGATGAACATGATGGATCTCGTCGACAAGAAGAGCCTTCGGGACGACATTCCCGAATTCCAAGCTGGCGACACCGTGCGCGTTCACGTCCGCGTGGTCGAAGGCAACAAGGAACGTGTCCAGGTTTTTGAAGGCGTTGTCATTGCACGCCGCGGAGCCGGCATCACCGAGTCGTTCACCGTTCGCAAGTTGAGCTTCGGCGTGGGCGTCGAGCGCACCTTTCCGCTTCACTCGCCAATCGTGTCCAAGATCGAGCGTATGGCACGCGGCGACGTCCGTCGCGCAAAGCTCTACTACCTCCGAGACCGCGTCGGCAAGGCTGCCAAGGTCCGCGAGAAGCGCGAGTACTAATTCTCCCGGGTTTCGCCCTCTAGGGCGAAGATCCGCCATGGCGCTCGCTGCGCTCGCCAGATGTCTCGACTCCGCGCCTGCTGCGCCGAAGGTGAGCCCCGGTCGCTCGTCCCACGCTCTCTTCGGAGCTGACGAGTCCTTCATGCCTATAGAGACTCTCGCGTCTAATTAGCTGCGGCTCCGCTGTCGCTGACGCTGCCAAGGTATTGGGGTCTCGCTAGATCGACGCGTGTGTCTATACGACCGAAGAGACGCCAGTGCGTGCGAGAGCCGTTCGTCGCCCCGATACTTCCGGTTCGGCTTTCTCCATTCTCTGTGCGTTTGACCACCTCAGAGGTGGTGTAGTGCACAAATTTTGGAGGGGTTAGATCGCTTCCGCCAGACGCTCGCGTGGTCTGGACCGGCTGCGACAGCGGAACTGCAATTAGCTGAACGCGTGAGCCCCTATACGCACAGACAAACGCCAGCACCGGAGTGAGGAGGGACGACGAACGGCTCACGGCCTCCGGCAATCCGCAGAGCGTCCAAAGCGAAGCGACGATGCGATTGCCGGGAGCGAAGCGGGAAACAGGGACGAACGACGGAAAGGCGCCTCAGGCACAGCAGCCGAGCATCGAGGAGCGCAGCGACGGATTGCGACCGCTGGAGCGAGGAACGAGCGGGAGACGAACGAGCGGGAAATAGAACCTCTACCTCGCTGGGCGGAGGTCTTGGAGGTCCTTGATGACACTCTTGCCGTTGATCTCGACCGGTCGTTCATCGGCGGTTGCTTGAGCCCGATCGACGAGGCCATTTGCCGAGAAGTCGCTCACGATCTCGAACCCGGCCTCGGTGATCATCTCGTACGTACGGTTCGACGCCGCGCCCTTCGCGTTGAGATACCCCTCAAGGAACAATGAGTTCGCGACATACAGCGACATCACTTCCATCGAGCGGAGGTGAAACTCCCGGCCTGCAGCGATACGGATCTCGGCCGACGGGTTCGAGAAGCGGAACATACAAAGGACCCGCAAGCAATAGTCGGGCGAGAGGCCAGTGGGCTCTACGAGCTCGTTTCCTTCAAAGGGCAAGAGAAAGTTGACTGGGATCGACTCCGCCCCGAGGCTCCTGAGCGTCAGCGCGATCTCGACAAGGTCAGATGCTGGCTCGCCCATCCCCGCAATCAATCCTGAGCAGGTCTCGAGCCCGTTCCGTTTCGCTGCACGGAGTGTCTCGAGCCGGTCCTGGTAGGTGTGTGTGGTGCAGATGTCGGCGTAGTGCTCTTCGGACGTGTTGAGATTGTGATTCAGCCGATCGAGGCCGGCTTCGGCCAGCACGGCTGCTTTTTCGTCGTCGAGTAGACCCGCCGACACGCACACTTCGAGCGGATACGTCGACTTGATCTCGCTGACCAACGCCGCAAGTTGTTCGGTACGGCCCTTCGAGGGACCTCGGCCCGAGAACACCATGCAGTACCGAAAGGCACCATTTTCATAGGCCAGCTTGGCTTCTGCCAGGATCTCGTCGGTCGTCTTCATCGGGTATTCCTCGATGTCGACCTCGCTGGTCTTGGCCTGGGTGCAGTACGAACAGTCCTCGGGGCACTTCCCGTTCGCGGCGTTGTTCAGGATATGGACCTGCACCGTCTTGCCCCAATGGGCGGTGCGCACGGCGTAGGCCGCGTGGACCAGCGAGAGCAGATCGATCTCTGGGTCCACCAGAATCTGCTCGTACTGCGCAGCGTCGAGGATCTGCCCTTCGAGCGCGCTGTCAACGAGATTTGAATAGTACGTAGCGTCCATAGTTTCCTCAGTCTCCCCCGACACGTTGCGCGATGTGAACCCGAGCCCTCGGTTCACTCTATTGCGACGATCCACATGCATCGCCGAGCGGCGGTGACTCTGTGGAGAGCCCTGGCACGCGAGTCAGTCCCGTACTACCCGCATCAGAAAGTGGTAGGCGTAGCGTTGCATCTTGCGCCTCGACCGAGAAGAACGATGTCTCGGCAGCCTCACTGTCGAGCGCAGCGAACGCCTCCGTTATCCCAGCTCGGCTGAGGTCACCAGCTGCATCTGCGGCCACGAGTGCAGCATGTGCCAATTCGGCCTGCTGCCAACCAAAGGCAAGGCTGTCGACAGCCCAATACTCCGCATCGGGAAAAGCCGATCGAATTCTGCCCGACCGGCCGTTGGTGTCGTTGTCGAACAACTCAATAGATGCCGTGTGGGTGTATTGCCGCGATACCGCAGCGGCAATCGATGTCTCGAGCAACAAGGCGTCGTAACTTTGAAATGCTCCACCCCAGCTCGAATCTTGATCCACCTCGAGAAGGCCGAGGAATAACTCTCGGAGTTCTCTTGGACTCACGGCGACCCAGACGAGATCGGGGCTGCCCTCGGCAACACTGACGGCCAGGTCCGACACGGTCTCCGCGTTGATCGGCCCTCGGTAGTTCACGACCACCTCGATCTCTGCAGCCTCAGCTGCCGCGGACGCACCAGCGACCGAGCGGGCACCATACACATCCGCCCTGGACACGATGGCAAGAGTCGGCGGCTCCTCGAGATCGGCGGCCTCGATGAGGCGAAGCACGCCGTCGTAGGCGTCGGCACAGGTGCTCCGGCCGATGTGAGCAACGTTTCGGATCGTCTGACCACGAGGTTCGACATGTCCCCGAGAAATCCCGAACACACCCTCCTCTACGAGGGCAGCGGAGACCGATGATGCAAACGCGTCCCCGCCAACGGACGAGAGCATCGCGACGCCGCGTTCGGATCGCTCTAGCAGCTCCTGCACGTTGTCGATGTGCGCGTCGAGATCAGATGCATGATCGAGCGCGACAACTTCAACCGACCGTCCCCCGACTCCGCCACTTCGATTCACCATGTCGAAATAGGCAATCTGCGCATCGAGAACGAAGGAATCCACGCTGCTCAAGGGTCCGCTGAGATCGACAGATAATCCAATGCGGATCTCCTCGCCATCAACCCCGGGCGTAGATTCGGCGCCAGGTTCAGAAGTTGTGGTCGTCGTGGTGGCCGGGTCTGCAGGCGCCTCTGTGGTGGTGGAGGTCTCCGTCGACACCGAAGTCGCCGTCGTCGATGACTCCTCCTGAGCCGCAGGGTCGTCATCGCTGCTGCAACCGGCGACGACCATGCAGGTGATCACCAAGAGCGCGCCAAGCCAACTTGAGCGTGACGTCATGATGGACGCTCAGCCGGCGAGCTCGCCGCCAAGATACGCAGCAATGACATCGGGATTCGATTGGATCTCATCGGGTAGTCCTTCGGCAATCTTTTGACCGAAATCGAGCACCATGATGCGATCCGCGATGTCCATGACCAATCCCATGTCGTGTTCGACCATGATCATGGCGATTCCGAGTTCACGACGAATATCGAGAATGAAGCGGGCCATGTCCTCGGTTTCTTCGAGGTTCATGCCTGCAACCGGCTCATCGAGAAGCAGCAGCTTGGGGTCCATGGCGAGTGCTCGACCGAGTTCGACTCGCTTTTGAATGCCGTAGGGCAACATCGCGACCGGGCTCTTGCGGTATTGCGCGATCTCGAGGAAGTCGATGATGTCTTCGACCTTGCGTCGATTCTCCATCTCTTCTCGTTTGGCTGGCCCGTACCACAGCGCGCCAGCGAGCCACGAGCGTTCCATGCGCACGTGCCGTCCGGTCAACAGGTTGTCGACGACGGTCATGTTGGCGAAAAGTTCGATGTTCTGGAACGTCCGAGCGATTCCCAATTCGGCGACCTTGTCGGGCCGCATGCCCATGATCGACTCGCCTTCCCACAAAATGTCGCCCTCTTGGGGGCGATAGACCTGGGAGATCGTGTTGAAGATCGAGGTCTTGCCCGCACCATTTGGGCCGATGATCGAGAACAGCTCACCGTCGTTCACATGAAAGCCGACACCATTGATTGCGGTCACGCCACCGAATCGCAGCGTGATGTCATCGACGACGAGAAGTTGGTCGCTCATGACAACCACCGCTTTCTGCGCTTGTAGTGTTTGACGTCACGGAAGCTCTTTCGCTCACCGTCTTCTCCGGCATGAAGCCCGAGGTAGAACTCTTGCACGTCCTCGTCCTGGCGAAGTTTCTCGGCGTCGCCATCGAGCACAATCTTGCCGGTCTCCATGACGTAGCCATAGTTGGCAATCGACAGAGCCATGGCCGCGTTCTGCTCGATCAGCAGCACACTCACGCCCGATTTGTTGATGTCGACGATGATGTCTCGAATCTGCTCGACAAGCAGCGGCGCCAAGCCGAGCGAAGGCTCATCAAGAATGAGCAGCTTTGGATTAGCCATCATCGCTCGACCAATTGCAAGCATCTGTTGCTCGCCACCCGAGAGATATCCGGCCGTCGAATCTCGGCGTTCCGCGAGGATCGGGAACAGCTCCATCGTCTTTTCGTACGCGGCCTTGACCGAGGTTTTGTCTTTGTTTGTGAAGGCCCCGGTGCGGAGGTTCTCCTCGACCGTGAGCTCGGCGAAAACCCGCCGCCCTTCCATCACCTGGGTGATTCCGGCCTTCACGACATGTGACGGGCTCTTGCCACTCAGGACCTGACCGTCGAACGTCACCGTGCCCTTCGTGATATTGCCCTCGTGCACACCAAGCAAGCCGGAGATCGCTCGAAGTGTGGTCGTCTTTCCTGCGCCGTTTGCGCCAAGAAGCGCCACGATCTGTCCATCAGGAACCTCGATCGACAAACCACGGAGAACGAGGATGACCTCGTTGTAGACGACTTCGAGGTTGCTCACTTCAAGCATTCGAGATTCCTGTCCTTGATCGAGTTGCGCAAAGAAAGTGGCGCAGACCGGGCCGCAGCGAACTGCGGCCCGGCCCAACGTCAGTGATTAAATCAGCCAGCCTTGAAACATGGATCGAAGTCCCATGCCGTTGCGACAGGTGACTCGAATTCTGCTTCGAGCAACGTGTAGCCGCGGTTGGCATCAGGATCCATGACGGTCGCCTCAGGGGTGTTCTTTGCCGAGTCGATGTCGTAGAGGTAGGTGCCACGAACGATCGAGTCGTTCGGGTCACCGCCCCACGACTGATCTGGCGCCAAACCCTTCAGGTCTGCCGTGATCGAGTTGGCAGCGGCCAACACACCCGAACGGGTGATGTCGCCGTTTGCGATGGCAACTTCCAGTGTCTGTTGCGCAATCCAACCCTCGATAAAGCCAATGATGTACGAATCGTTCATGATCGCATCAGGGCGACGCCGCTGCATCACATCGATAACCTCGGCCATACCTTCCGAATCACCCTCGCCCCAAAGGAGCGTGTAGGTGCTGTATGTGTAGCTCGCATCCAGGACTGGAGCCAGATCTGTGGCAAGCAAACCAGGGTCCCAAGAAGGGCTGTTACCGGCCCACTGCCCTGTGTAGCCGGCAGCTGCTGCTGCACCGATCAGCGCAGCGGTATCAGAGTGAGCCAGACGAAGTCGGCTTCACCTTCGAGAATGCCGTTGACCAACGGAGCTGGGTCAGCGCCAGGAATTGCGGCTGCTTCACCGTCGAAGGCCAGCTCAAGACCGAGCTGTTCGATGGCGTACTTGGCACCGATCGAACCGTCTTGGCCGTAGTCACCTGGGTAACCAATGACTGCAACCTTGGTGCCGTGCTGCTGCGACATGTAGTCGACGCCATTCATGGCCTCGACGCAGTAACTTGCCTGCACCTCGAACACGTTGGCGCCGATGTCTGGGTCAGCCCAGCCGGAGTACCACGAAAGCGGAATCGCGAGCAGATCATCTTCGACGAGGTCGTCGGCGATTTCGGCAGTGTGCGGGGAACCGGTGGAGTTGGTCAACATGACCACACTCTCTGGGCCCTCACCGGAGAACTTCGCGTAATTGTCGACGTGGGTGGG
>RCNE010001115.1_pt1 | contig 14705 bp, 15 predicted proteins | sample 2041361 | NCBI WGS metagenome assembly RCNE01 (sample SAMN09708229, study PRJNA481090) | Marine sediment metagenome, whole genome shotgun sequencing project.
CCCACCAGGGATAAAGCTGGTTGTTCAATGTAGGCACTCTGGATCGGTAGTAATGCGAGATAGCCAGGTGATCCTGCAAGTTGGCTCCTATCGCCGGGACATCATGTACTACTGGAATGCCGTGTTCCTGTAACAAGTTGACGGGGCCAATACCAGATAGTTGCAGTAGTTGCGGTGAATTAATTGCACCGCCACTAATGATGACTTCTTTGTTGGCAGTGGCATGCATGATTTTGCCATTTTAGATCAAGATGGAAATATGATAAAATTTGGAGAAAATATTTAAGTATGCTGGTAAATGTATCTTATAACAACAAACAAGTAACACGAAAAGTTGATGAAGCGGTAGGTAAACCTTTCACCTTAAAAAAACGTTGGGCTATGAATGGAATAGGTTCTCCAAAGCTCTTTATTACGCAAACAAGCGTAGAAATTCAAAACCTACTTATTCTTGATAACAATACAAATTCTTGCAATATTGAAATGCGGCCTCAAGGTATAATTGTTCGATTTCGATCTTTGCTAGAAACTTTCGCTTTGGTTATACCCTACTATAAATTGTCGGTTTACAAAGGTGATTTAGGCATCTATTCGATATATAGAGATCATCACTTCATTAAGGTTAAATCAGACACCAAAGCAATTCAAAAATATTTTAAAAAATTCTTGGGTTATAAAGTGGACAATGCCCCAACTTCAATAGAAGACTTATGAAAATACTACTCACAGGTGCTAATGGTTATATTGGCATGCGATTATTGCCTATGCTACTCGAAATGGGTCATGAGGTAATCTGTACCGTTCGCGATTCGGAACGCCTATCTATTGACAATGAAACGCGAGCAAAGGTTAGCGTTTTAGAAATAGATTTTTTGGAAGACGTGGTAGATGGAAAAATTCCAAAAGACATTGACATTGCTTATTTTCTAATTCATTCCATGAGTACTTCCACTAAAGATTTTGATGAGATGGAAGCCATTACCGCTAAAAATTTCAATACCTATTTAGAGAACACTCAGGTTAAACAGGTTATTTATTTAAGTGGAATCGTAAACGACAGCAATTTATCAAAACACCTAAGTTCACGCAAAAATGTTGAAAATATTCTTTATGAAGGCCCTTTTAAGCTTACCGTTCTTCGGGCGGGTATTATAGTAGGTTCTGGTAGTTCCTCCTTTGAAATCATTCGTGATTTAGCAGAAAAGCTACCTTTTATGATTACCCCTAAATGGGTCTTGACTAAAACACAACCGATTGCCATTCGCGATGTTATAAAATTTCTAATTAGTGTTTTAGGAAATGAAAACACCTACGGACAATCTTTTGATATCGCTGGGCCTGACGTTCTTACCTATAAAGAAATGTTACAACAATATGCCAAAGCAAGAAGCTTTAAAAATTGGATCGTAACCGTACCCATTATGACGCCAAAACTATCATCGTATTGGCTGTATTTTGTAACCTCAACTTCATATACATTAGCGTTGAATCTAGTTGACAGCATGAAGATAGAGGTTATTGCAAAAGATAATCGCTTGCAGAAATTACTGGGTATTGAAACACATACCTACGCCGAAGCTATCGATATGGCTTTCGAAAAGATAGAACAAAACTTGGTAGTCAGCAGTTGGAAAGACAGTATGGTCAGCGGTCGCTTTCAAGAAGACTTAGAAAAATACATACAAGTTCCGAAATTCGGAGTTTTGAAAGACGAGCAAAAACGTAAAATAACGAATGAAGATGCCGTATTAGAAAATATTTGGAGCATTGGAGGTGAGAAAGGCTGGTACTACGGAAATTGGTTATGGAAAATCCGTGGATTTTTAGACAAGCTTTTTGGCGGGGTTGGATTACGACGAGGTCGCACACATCCTGATAAACTATATCCAGGTGACGCCCTCGACTTTTGGCGGGTGCTGTTAGCCGACAAAAAAGGAAAGCGCCTCTTATTATTTGCCGAAATGAAACTACCTGGTGAAGCTTGGTTAGAATTTAAGATTGACGATAATAACGTGCTACATCAAACCGCAACATTCAGACCTCGCGGACTAAGAGGTCGCTTGTATTGGTATAGCATCGTTCCTTTTCATTATTTTATTTTTGGGGGAATGATTCGAAATATTTCAAAGGGATAATCTCACGTAGTTTACTTTACCATTGACTAAATTTTACAACGAATTTTCAATCATTCTCTTTTGATCTTCCGAGTCGATCGCATGATAAAGGGCAGTAAACGCAGCAGAGATCCACATAACGGCTACAAAAGCACCAACTATGAAACATAACAATCCTGCAATAAAAACAGGAATAGCCAGTAATCCCATTCCGAAAATTTTCCATCCATGACCTTTAGTCATTTGCCAACTCTTTTCGACTGCCGCAATGGGGTCCAAACCTTTGTCCATTACTAAAAGAGAAACAAACGCCAATCTGCATAATAAAATAATGCCGGGCACAATTAGAAAAACAAAACCCATTCCTATCATGGCAATCTTCAGCAAGTTTGCTAATACAATGGGAACATACTTTTCTTTAAAGCCCACAAAGAGTTCTGAAAAATCAATCTCTTCATTTCTAATACCTCTTAAATACAACAGATTACCACCATAAGTAATTACTGGCAACAATAGCAAGGCATAGGCAGCTGAAAGTAATTGTAATATTATCATGGTTGCCGAATTATCCAATTCCGATTCTTTTACAAATGAAGCCGGCGATTCTGCAATAGCTACAATAAGTAAGATTAGAAAGAAATAGAGAAAGTATTTCTTCATTTGCTGCCAACCATATCCATAACTGCCTGAAATTGTTGCTTGAGGTTTCTTGTCATTATTTATAAGTTCCATGTGCTTTGTGTATTAATATTTTTATAAATATACCTGACACTCTGATATAATACTTCCAACTTAAGTAGTGATTTTAAAATCACTACTTAAGTATTTACCGGTATTAAAGGTATTTATCTACTTTTAACTTATAAATCAGCACTACGTGTTAAGCCTAATCTTCATCATTGTATTTCTTTTTTGCGCCGCAATAGCAATTGCTAGTTGCTGGATTGCCTATCAGTTCACGACAACCTATGATACCAAGTTTCATAAAACCTACTTTTACTATCTCTTTACTTTCTTTGGATTTGGACTTTATGGAATCTGGGCGCAAATCTTAATGAGTTCCCTATTATCTTCAACAGATACTGATATTGAAACCATAACAACCGTTGCTAATTTCTTGCCAATACTCGGAATACCCTTTCTTATTATTTCATGGATTATGCTCACTAGAATGGGATATCATTTGGTTGAGGTTAATCCAAAAAGAAATCTCATTCGCGTTCACCTTATCATTTTAGTTACGATTTCAATTTTGATTTGTGGGATTTTCTTCATTTTTAAAGAAGACCATTGGCTTTTTACAGAACATCTTTTGTATACCGAAATTGGACTCCTATTACTAGTCGAATTTTTATATATGGCCTACTTCGCCAGCGTAGTTTTATTGCTCTCAAAAAAGTATAAAAAACCATATAGAAATATCATCAAACAATTTATTTCATTGATGATATTAGGGTTTCTGTTAAGAGCACTTGTGCTGTCATTACATGAGTTGAATATATTTGTATTGGCTCCTTTACTGCTCATCTATTTTTTATCGAACTTTTTTCCGATTTTTCACCTCAGACTTAAGTCAGATCTAATTTTCACCCCTGTAAGTGCTGAACACCCAAGTGAGGAAAAGAAAGCCATGTTATTTAGTAAATACAAGATAACCAAACGCGAAAAGGAAATCATTGATAAGATTTGCCAAGGCAAAACCAATCAACAAATAGCAGACGAGCTATTTATTGGTCTTCAGACTGTTAAAGATCATACCCACAGAATCTATTCTAAGGTTGGAATAAATAGCAGACTGAAATTGGTTCAAATGATTAATAGTTAGATTAGCTTACTTCTTAGGCAAAAATACCTCGGCCATCATACAGCGTGCGCTTCCACCTCCACAAGTTTCGATAGTATCAAGTGGACTATGTAAAATATCACAATGCTTTTGAATTGCCTCAATTTGATTGTTACTAAGACTATGATATGCCGCCGAGCTCATCACCATATAGCGTTTGTCTTCGGCACCTATTACTTGTAGCATATTGCCCGCAAAAGAGTGCATCTGAGCTTCTGTAATTGTAATGATTTCCTTTCCGTCTTTTTTCAAATGATCGACAACATTATTACGTTCTTTTTTATCGTCAATGGTATCCAAACAAATTACCGCAAATGTCTCAGCCATCGCCATCATAACGTTCGTATGATAAATTGGCTTACGTACACCATCAACAGTTTGATTAGCCGTAAAAATGACAGGAAAACAATCAAAATCTTCGCAAAACTCAATAAATAAGTCCTCATTCGCCCGTTCAGAAAGTGCGCAATACGCTTTTTGATGCACGCGATCTTTAAGGATGCTGCCCGTACCTTCTAAAAAAAAGCCTTCTTCTTCAGCTGAGGTATAATCCATAACATCATTAATGATAAAACCGTTTTCCTCAAGGGTTTTAAAAATATCACTTCGACGCTCCCTTCTGCGATTTACTGCAAACATTGGATATACCGCAACCGTCCCGCTACTATGAAAAGACACCCAATTATTAGGAAAAATGGAATCAGGGGTATCATTTTCCTTTTTGTCATCAACTACTATAACAATAACGCCATGCTGTCGAAGCACTTTAACGAACGTATCAAATTCATTTTGAGCACGTTCGTTAATTTGGCTATTATTGATGTCGATATCTTCTTGAAAATAGTTGTTCACCGCAGTCTGCTCATTCATTCGAAAGGCAACTGGGCGAATCATTAAAATAGTATTAGTGACTTGCATAACCTATAAATTTATTCTCTTATTAGTGGTAACGTACTACATCGCAAAAGCCCTTCTTGTTTGGCAATTTCAGCATACGGAATTTCTTCTACCGTAAACCCTTGATTACGCATCCAATCATTCAGTCTTGTAAAGTTCTTTTCTGAAACAACTACTTCTGGTGAAATTGAAAAGACGTTACTAAACATTTGGTACATCTCATCTGAGGTAATTTCAAATGTATTTTCTTTTCCAAAAAAATCGACCAACCATTGATATTCCTCTTCAATCAAAAACCCGTTTTTATGCAAAATGGCTTTTCCTTTTCCGATAGGTTGAAAACAACAATCTAAGTGAAGGGCATTCTCTCTTGCATTCTCTGATTTTCTTAGCTCAAAAGATTTTATTTTTTTATGTGGAAACTGTTCTGTAATAAAATCTACTGCAGCTTTATTAGTTCTCGCCGTAATCCAATCTGAATAATCATCTGCGGTATAAGTTCCAACAAAAATATAGTCATTCCATGGCATTACGTCGCCCCCTTCAACATGCACTTCTTCTGGTGGACGAATAATATCCTCTTCAGGTATTCGATCTAGCACATGCAAAATAGCATCAATTTCTTTTTCTCTATCAGGAAGTATATTCGCTAGAATTAATTTGTTTTCGATAACAAAAGCAATATCTCTTGAAAAAATTTGATTACAATCTGGTAACACTTCAGGGCGAAAAACCTGTACTCCATATTTTTCAAAAACTGAAGCAAAAGCCTCCATTTCTTGAATCATATCAACTTCCTTAGGATAGGTACCTGCCAAGATATGCTCTAAAGATTTAGGGTCATAAGCTTCTTCTGGTTTCGGAACTGGACCACAACTTTTGGCTGTCCCCAAAACAACCGCTTTCAGCGGTGAAACTTCGTCATTTACTTGTAAACTCAGCATTTGGTAATTTTTATATGTCTATTCTTTATTTTTAAGCACAAAAAAAGCCCTTTTAAAAATTAAAAGAGCTGAATTGTTTTTTTTATTAAGGTAGCAATCTACCTCTTGTCAACTTCGACAAAGGGTCTTAAATTTTCTCCAATATAAACTTGTCTTGGTCTGCCGATAGGTTCATTACGTAAACGCATCTCTCTCCACTGAGAGATCCATCCTGGTAATCTACCTAATGCAAACATTACGGTAAACATTTCTGTTGGTATACCCAAAGCACGATAAATCACCCCCGAATAAAAATCAACATTCGGATATAATTTTCTATCCACAAAATACTGATCTTCTAAAGCTTCTTTTTCCAAACCTTTAGCTACTTCCAAAATAGGGTCTTCAATACCTAAATTAGCTAAAATTTCATCCGCTGCCTTTTTTATAATTTTCGCTCGAGGGTCAAAGTTTTTATAAACACGATGCCCAAAGCCCATCAATCGAAAAGGGTCACCCTTATCTTTGGCCTTCGCCATATATTTTTTAGTGTCGCCGCCGTCAGCAACAATTGCTTCTAACATTTCAATTACGGCCTGATTTGCCCCACCATGTAAAGGACCCCATAAAGCCGAAATACCAGCAGAAAGAGATGCAAATAATCCTGCATGAGACGATCCGACCATACGTACCGTTGAAGTTGAACAGTTTTGCTCATGATCAGCATGTAGAATCAACAATTGATCTAAGGCTTCAATTACTACTTTATTTATGACATATTCTTTAGTTGGCTTATTGAACATCATTTTGTGAATGTTCTCAACATACCCTAAACTATCATCACCGTAATCTAAAGGAAGGCCTTTTTGCTTTCGCATTGTCCATGCTACAAGCACCGGAAACTTGGCCAATATTCGAACAATTGCGCCATACATCTCATCTGCAGAAGTAACATTGACAGAAACAGGGTTAAAAGCAATCAAAGCACTAGTCAAAGAAGAAAGAACACCCATCGGATGCGCTGACTTTGGAAAAGCATCCAAAATCTTTTTCATTTCTTCATCAACATGAGATTCGTTTTTAATGTCAACATGAAATGCCATTAGTTGCTCTTTATTCGGTAATTCTCCAAAAATCAACAAATAACAAACTTCTAGAAAATCAGCTTTTTCGGCTAGTTCTTCGATAGAATATCCGCGATAGCGCAAAATACCTTTTTCACCATCTAAAAATGTAATAGCACTTTCGCATGACCCCGTATTTTTATACCCAGGATCAATGGTAGTTAAACCACCCGTTACCGAACGCAAGGTTTTGATATCGATTGCATGCTCATTTTCCGTACCTTCTATGACCGGAAAATCGTATTTCTGACCGTTAAATTCTAAAGTCGCTTTTTCTGACATTGACATTTTTTGCTTATAATTATGCTATTGGTGAAGTTAGGAAAAACAGGGCACGTGGGCAATTCTAGCCTTTGATTTATAGTATTATTAAAACCCCTTTCAGTCTCTATTGACTTATATAAATTCTTTAAATAAGATATAATTTGCTGTAGTATTCATCAACCGATTTCTCCCAAGTAAAACGCACTTTTTTCGCGTTCGATTTAATTTTATTCCACTTTGGTTTATCATCTTCCCATATGCTCAAGACTTCGTCAAATACTTTGATCATATTATTTATTTGGGCATTATAGGTCTTACCGCCAAAGGAAAAGCCAGTATTCATGTGCGCTACGGTATCTTTCAACCCACCAGTATGGTGTACCAAGCAAGGGTTGCCATTTCGCATCGCCAACATTTGACTGATGCCACAAGGCTCAAAAAGACTAGGCATAAAATATAAATCTGATTCTAAATAAATAGAATCAATTAAATCTTCAGATTGTCCATTGGTGAAAATGAAATTTTTATACTTATAACTCATATCTCGAAAAAGCTCTTCGTAATCTGGATCGCCTGTACCTAAAAGCATGAAAATTCCATCGATTTTTTCTAATCGCTTAAGAATCTTTTCAAACGCTTCAGGCGAACGTTTGAAAAAGTAAAATTTTTGTTCGGTTAATCTAGCAACACTAGAGACAATAAATTTTGGTCTTTGATCTACAAATTCCATTATTTTCTCACCGGTATGCGCCAAAAAATCAGCTTTATACTTTTTTGACTCATCTTGAAGCCATCTAAAAAGTGCTTTTACCGTATTGCGATATATCTTGCCTTTTTCTGCCTCCCTTATATTACCGTAGTTAGAAGCATTGAGAATACCAAAAAGTCGCCCTTCATTTTCAGCTTGAATCAAGTCATTTTCCAAACTTTCTCCTCCTACAAACTCAGGCCTTCGACTTGGCTGCATTACATCTTCTTTATAAGAAGGTGATACCGTATGTACAGCATCAGCCAAACGAATGCCTACTGCCATTAAGTTAATGCAATCTGTATAACGTGAATCGGCCAATGCTGTATATTTCAATTCTACTTCAGGAAACCAATGGCTTACTGAGGCATAATTATCATGAAATGGCCTAATACCTTGAATAGCCAAGTTGTGTATACTATACACGTAACGCAGTTTTTTAAGGTCTTTATAAACTGGGTCATACGTTTTCAAAAATAACAAAGGGCTAGTGTGCCAATCGTGTGTATGCACTACATCAAGCAAACCAAAAGCGTTATTTTTAATTGCCTCAGCAACAGCAGTACAGAAAATGACAAATTTTATGAAATCGTTATAGAAAGGTTCGGTCGGATCATCGTGATAAATATCAGCTATCCCTCCAGCCACAATCTCAGGGTGATGTATCACATAGTGGTGAACATTTTTAAATTCTTTCTTAGGAGTTACCTCATATAGCTCAGCTGTATAGTTAATACCTCTAAGTTTGAAATTCAAATTAGATTTAAAGGTTCCATTTTGATGCAAGCGACAATAGGAAGGAACTACAATATGAGTTTTATCTCCTCGCTCTGAAATCTGACGAGGAACATCTCGCACCACATCACCCATACCTCCAGCTTTGCAGTCAGGAATAGCATCATTTTCAGCAGCAACAAAAAGAAAATTATTCATATATTTTAGACATTTGGTTTGACAATTAAAAGGTAAGTATTCTTTAGATTCAAGCCAAAAAAAAAGCCCTCCTAATTAAAGAAAGGCTGATTTAAATTTTATGGAATCTAGTTATTTAGATTAAAAGCTTTTTCTTTTGGGTAATATGCCATTTCACCTAACTCCTCTTCTATACGTAATAATTGATTGTATTTTGCCATTCGATCTGAACGAGAAGCTGAACCTGTCTTAATCTGACCTGTATTTAAAGCAACTGCCAAATCTGCAATCGTGTTGTCTTCAGTTTCGCCAGATCGGTGAGACATTACAGATGTATAACCAGCATTCTTCGCCATATTCACAGCTGCAATTGTTTCTGTAAGGGTTCCTATTTGATTTACTTTTATCAGGATGGAGTTCGCTATACCATTTTCAATACCTCTAGATAACCGTTCTACATTAGTAACAAATAAATCATCACCAACCAATTGTACTTTATCGCCAATTTTTTCAGTTAATGATTTCCAACCATCCCAATCATTTTCGTCCATACCGTCTTCGATAGATATGATTGGATATTTTGCAGATAAATCAGCCAAATATTGCGCTTGCTCTTCTGATGTTCTTACTACACCTTTATCACCTTCGAACTTCGTATAATCATACTTTCCGTCTACGAAAAATTCTGCAGCTGCACAGTCTAAAGCAATCATGACATCATCTCCTAATTTGTACCCTGCCTTATCTACTGCTTTTGCAATGGTATCTAAAGCATCTTCGGTACCACCGGCTAAGTTTGGAGCAAAGCCACCTTCATCACCTACTGCAGTACTTAAACCTCTGTCGTGTAATACTTTTTTAAGGTTATGGAAAATTTCAGTACCCATTTGCATGGCATGCGTAAAGCTCTTTGCTTTAACTGGCATCACCATAAATTCTTGAAAAGCGATTGGTGCATCTGAATGCGAACCTCCGTTTATGATATTCATCATCGGAACAGGTAACGTATTAGCGCTAACACCACCCACATATCTAAACAAAGACAATCCTAATTCATTAGCTGCTGCTTTTGCTGCAGCTAATGAAACACCTAAAATGGCATTCGCACCTAATTTTGATTTATTGGGAGTACCATCTAAATCAATCATTACTTGATCAATTAGATTTTGCTCAAAAACGTTCATTCCAAGAATCTCTTCGGCAATAATCGTATTAACATTGTTAACTGCTTTCGAAACTCCTTTACCCATAAAAGCATCACCGCCATCGCGCAATTCAACTGCTTCATGTTCTCCAGTTGATGCCCCAGAAGGAACAGCAGCTCTTCCCATGATACCGTTTTCAGTAATTACATCTACTTCTACGGTAGGGTTTCCTCTTGAATCTAATATTTGTCTTGCGTGTACATTTAGAATGATACTCATTGAATTCTGTTTTATTTACTATTGATTTTTAAGCCTATAAATATACGAAAGCATGTATGGATTGGCTTCTGAAAATGAACGGATTACTGAAATATAACGATTTGCTAAATTGAGACCGCTTTATTGCTTGTTTTTGCGATATTCTCAAAAAATTGATCAAAAAGATACTCAGCATCATGGGGACCCGGACTCGCTTCAGGGTGATATTGTACTGAAAAAACGTTTTTGTTTTTCATACGAATTCCAGCAACCGTTTGATCGTTCAAATGAACATGTGTTATTTCCAATTCTGGATGAGCCTCAGTCTCTTCTCTACTGATAGCAAAACCATGATTTTGAGAGGTGATTTCACCTTTCCCCGTCAGTAAGTTTTTGACAGGATGGTTTATTCCACGATGACCATTATGCATTTTATAGGTAGACACTCCGTTTGCTAAAGCAATTACTTGGTGCCCTAAGCAAATTCCAAAAAGAGGCGATTCACTTTTAATAATATCTTTGGCCGTTTGAATAGCCTGTGTCAAAGGTTCAGGATCACCAGGACCGTTAGAAATAAAATAAGCATCTGGCTCAAAGGTTTTCATTTCTTGAAAAGTAGCATCATATGGAAATACCTTGATACAAGCATCCCGCTTTGTAAGATTTCTCAAGATATTTTTTTTGATACCGATATCTAAAGCTGCTATTTTATAAGTAGCATTTTCATCTCCATACAAATAAGGCTCTTTTGTAGATACCTTTGAAGAAAGTTCTAAACCTTCCATACTTGGAAAGTTTGCTAACTCTTCTTTCAATTTAGAAATGTTATCAATTTCAGTAGAGATAACAGCATTCATTGCACCATTATCTCTTATATAACCCACCAAAGCTCTTGTATCGACATCAGATATAGCAAGTATATTACTTTTAGCCAAAAAATCTTCAAGACTAGTATCGGCATCTTCTCTTGAGTAATTATAACTAAAATTCTTGCAGATTAATCCAGCTATTTTAACCGAGTCAGATTCCACTTCATTTTCATTCGTTCCGTAGTTACCAATATGAGCATTAGTGGTAACCATCAATTGCCCAAAGTACGACGGGTCAGTAAATATCTCTTGGTACCCAGTCATGCCCGTATTAAAACATACTTCGCCGTAAGCTGTTCCTTCGTTTTCACCAACAACTTTACCGTGAAAGATAGTGCCGTCAGCTAATAAAATAAATGCCTTTTTTCTAGATTGATACTTCATGTGTAACTATCAAATTTTGATTTAACAAATAAACATAAAAAAAGGATAGACTTAAAGTCTATCCTTTTTCACTTATTAAAATATCTTAACAATTTTATTCTTCTGAATCATCTGCTTTTACTTCTGCATCAGTTTGAGAATCTGTTGTCGCCGCTACCGCTACTGGTGGCGTTTCTGTTTTTGCTCCGCTACCTCTTCTACTTCTTCTTGTAGTTTTCTTTTTAGGCTTATCAGCATTGTAGATCTCATTGAAATCAACCAACTCAATCATAGCCATATCAGCGTTATCACCAAGACGATTTCCTAACTTGATTATTCTTGTATAACCACCTGGTCTATCAGCAATTTTTTCAGAAACAGTGCTAAACAATTCTGTAATTGCTTCTTTATCTCTCAAGCTTCTAAAAACGATACGTCTATTATGCGTACCTTTTTCAGTTGTTTGATTGTTTGCTGCTTTAGACTTTGTAATTAGAGGTTCAACAAACTGTTTCAAGGCTTTTGCCTTAGCAACAGTTGTATTAATTCTCTTATGCTCTATAAGTGAGCAGGCCATGTTTGCAAGCATCGCTTTTCTATGCGCTGTCTTACGACCTAAATGATTTATTTTTTTTCCGTGTCTCATTCTATTTATTTATCATCTTGCTACCAGACTCGTTCGAACGAGGAGCAAAATATGATTATTTAATCTTTATCTAATTTGTATTTTGAAAGATCCATACCGAAACTAAGACCTTTGTTGATCACTAGCTCTTCAAGTTCAGTCAAAGATTTTTTGCCAAAGTTTCTGAATTTCATCAAATCGTTTTTGTTGAAAGAAACCAAATCACCTAATGTATCTACTTCTGCAGCTTTTAAGCAATTTAATGCTCGAACAGAAAGATCCATATCAACTAATTTCGTTTTTAACAACTGACGCATATGAAGTGATTCTTCGTCATAAGTCTCCGTTTGTGCAATTTCATCCGCTTCTAATGTAATACGCTCATCAGAGAATAACATGAAGTGGTGAATTAAAACCTTAGCACCTTCAGTCAATGCATCTTTTGGATGAATTGAACCATCAGTAACAATTTCGAAAACCAATTTTTCGTAATCCGTTTTTTGCTCTACACGAAAGTTTTCAATGCTGTATTTTACATTCTTGATTGGAGTAAAAATCGAATCGATAGCAATAGTACCCAATGGCATACCAGACTTCTTGTTCTCCTCAGCAGGAACATAGCCTCTACCTTTGTCAATAACTAGCTCCATGTTGATGCTAACTTTTGACTCCATGTTACAAATCACCAAATCAGGGTTCAAAACTTGATACCCAGATATGAATTTTTGAAAATCACCTGCAGTCAATTTATCTTTTCCGCTAAGTGAAATAGAAACTGTTTCAGCTTCAGAATCTTCAATTTGCTTTTTGAAACGAACTTGTTTCAAATTCAAAATAATTTCGGTAACATCTTCAACAACACCCGGAATTACTGAAAATTCGTGCTCTACTTTATCAATTCTTACCGATGTAATCGCATGACCTTCTAACGATGCAAGTAAAACTCTTCTCAAAGCGTTACCTACAGTTAATCCATAACCAGGTTCCAAAGGACGGAATTCAAACTTCCCTTCGAAATCAGATGAATCGATCATTATTACTTTATCGGGCTTCTGAAAATTAAATAATGCCATAATTGGATTGGTGTTGTTTATTTAGAGTATAACTCGACGATTAATTGTTCTTTAATATTCTCTGGAATCTGCATTCTTTCAGGAATAGCAACAAAAGTACCTTCCTTCTTATCAGAATTCCAAGTAATCCATTCGTAAACACTACTGCTAGCAGCAAGTGAATCTTCTATGGCTAAAAGTGATTTAGATTTTTCTCTTACACCAACAACATCACCAGTTTTTAAAGAATAAGATGGAATGTTTACCAACTCACCATTAACTGTAATATGTCTGTGTGAAACTAATTGTCTAGCACCACTTCTAGTTGGAGAAATTCCCATTCTGTAAACAACGTTGTCTAAACGTGCTTCACATAGTTGAAGTAATACTTCACCAGTAACTCCTTTACTTCTATTTGCCTTTGCAAATAGGTTGCGAAATTGCTTTTCCAAAATACCATACGTGTACTTTGCTTTTTGCTTCTCCATTAACTGAACAGAGTATTCTGATTTTTTTCCACGACGTCTGGCGTTACCATGTTGTCCTGGTGGGTAATTTTTCTTGTCGAAAGACTTATCGTCTCCAAAAATCGCTTCTCCGAACTTACGGGCGATTTTACTTTTTGGTCCTGTATATCTTGCCATTTTCTTTTAGTTTGAAGTGTGATTATGAATTAAGGCTTCCTCCTTCGATAATCGTATCGTACACTTCTGTGAAATTATATAGTGATTTATTAAACTCTTCTTCTCTTTGGAGGTCTACAACCATTGTGTGGCATTGGAGTAACATCGATGATCTCAGTTACCTCGATACCTGAATTATGAATTGCACGTATTGCAGATTCTCTTCCATTACCTGGTCCTTTAACGTATACCTTTACTTTTCTAAGACCAGCTTCATGCCCAACTTTAGAACAATCTTCTGCAGCTATCTGAGCAGCGTAAGGAGTGTTTTTCTTAGAACCTCTGAAACCCATTTTTCCAGCAGATGACCAAGAAATTACGTCACCTTTTTTGTTGGTTAATGAGATAATAATGTTATTAAAAGATGCTGTTACGTGAGCTTCACCAACAGATTCTACAATAACCTTACGTTTTTTTGTTGCTTTAGTACCTGACTTTGCCATACTACACTAATTATTTAGTTGCCTTTTTCTTGTTAGCAACTGTTTTTCTTTTTCCTTTTCTAGTCCTAGAGTTGTTCTTCGTTCTTTGTCCTCTTAATGGAAGACCAGATCTATGACGTATACCTCTATAGCAACCAATATCCATCAAACGTTTGATGTTCAATTGTGTTTCTGAACGTAATTCTCCTTCAATAGTATAACTAGCAACAGCATCACGAATTCTACCTATTTCATCATCATTCCAATCTGAAACTTTAGTGTCTTCGCTAACTTTAGCCGTAGCCAAAAGCTCTTTTGCTCTGCTGCTACCTATTCCAAAAATATAGGTTAGCGCTATAACGCCTCTTTTCTGTTTTGGTATATCAATACCTGCGATTCTTGCCATAATTACCCTTGTCTTTGTTTAAATCTAGGATTCTTTTTGTTGATTACGTACAACCTG
>RCNE010001117.1_pt1 | contig 14703 bp, 13 predicted proteins | sample 2041361 | NCBI WGS metagenome assembly RCNE01 (sample SAMN09708229, study PRJNA481090) | Marine sediment metagenome, whole genome shotgun sequencing project.
TGGTGCCCACAACTGGACTCGAACCAGTGACCTCTCCCTTACCAAGGGAGTGCTCTACCACCTGAGCTATGTGGGCCAAATCATATAAACTAATCTGACTTCACTACGTCACGCTCTTTACCCAATGCTCCAAGCCGGAAAATTGGAGCGGGTGATGGGGATCGAACCCACATAATCAGCTTGGAAGGCTGATGTTCTACCATTGAACTACACCCGCCTAACCTTCCAAAACCTGAATAAAAACCCAGGGTTTCTTCACCATCAATAATGGTGGAGGGGGGAGGATTCGAACCTCCGAAGGCATAGCCAGCAGATTTACAGTCTGCCCTCGTTGACCGCTTGAGTACCCCTCCGTCAAGCAAGCCGCCTATTTTCTCTTAGCAAACGTGCGACTGTCAATACATGACTGGCAATTTACTTAAATTAACGTGAACCCCGGGATAGCGATCTTACACGTTAAACCGAAAATGCATGACGTCGCCCTCCCGGGTGATGTACTCCTTGCCTTCAAGTCGCAGCTTTCCGGCTTCTTTTGCACCATTTTCACCACCAAATTTGACGAAATCGTCATATGCGGTAACCTCGGCACGAATGAATCCCCGCTCAAAATCTGTATGAATCTTTCCCGCTGCGTTGGGCGCTGTGGCACCCTTGGTTATCGTCCACGCCCGGACTTCTTTTTCGCCTGCGGTGAAAAACGTCAATAAATCCAACAACGCATAGCCTGCACGGATAACACCTGCCAGACCCGACTCCTTCAAACCGAGTGCGGCCAAAAACTCCTGCCGGTCCTCACGATCCAACTCCGCCACTTCGGCTTCAATTGACGCACAAACAGGAACCACCCTGGCGTTTTCATCACTTGCAAACTCCCTCACCTGGTCCAGTAAGGGGTTATTCTCAAAACCGTCTTCAGCAACATTGGCGATATACTCAACCGGCTTCATAGTCAGCAGATTAAGGTCTTTTAACTGTTTTTTCTGTTCTTTATCCAGATCGAGGCTGCGAACGCTTCCGGTTTCCCCGAGGCTGGTCATGACTTTTGTCAACAACGCAACCCTGACCAATGCATCCTTGTCACCGCTACGCGTCTGTTTTTCCGTTTTTTGCAAGGCACGCTCAACCGTATCCAAATCCGCAAGCGCAAGCTCGGTGTTAATGATTTCAATATCTGAAATCGGATTGACCTTCCCCGAAACGTGAATCACATCGTCATTCTCAAAACAGCGCACCACATGCGCGATCGCATCCGTTTCCCTGACGTGTGACAAAAACTTATTACCCAAGCCCTCACCTTTTGAAGCACCGGCAACCAGACCTGCAATATCCACGAACTCCATGGTCGTTGGCAGCACCTTTTCAGGTTTTACTATTGCGGCCAGTTGGTCGAGGCGCGGATCAGGTACCGGCACAATGCCGACATTCGGGTCTATGGTACAAAACGGATAATTTTCCGCAGCAATACCGGATTCCGTAAGCGCATTGAACAACGTAGACTTGCCAACATTCGGCAGTCCGACTATTCCACATTTAAAACCCATGATCTATTTCCAGTTCAATTAACCGCTGACTCATCACCGGTGTGTAAGTCTTTGGTTGCTTTTGAGACATTGCCCGTTAACAGGTCGGGCATAACAGCAATGGCATCACCAATTGAGTGCATGATCTGCTGCTCCTGGTCGGCCGAAGGACGGCTTAACACATAAGCGGTTACAGCATCCTTAAAGCCCGGGTGACCAATACCTACACGCAATCGCAAGAAATCAGTGTTGTCAAGGTGACGGAAAATGTCCCGCATGCCGTTATGTCCACCATGACCACCGCCTTTTTTCAAACGGACAGTTCCCGGTGGAAGATCCAGATCATCATAGGCAACCAACAAACTGCCAGCACTGACCTTGTAATAATCTACCAGTGCCCTGACCGCCTGACCGCTGTGATTCATAAACACAACCGGCTTGGCAAGTATGCAATCTGTGCCGTAGATGCGAACCCGGTAAATATCTGCAGACACTTTTGCCTGCTGGCGGAACCGGGTGTCACCTGCCCCTGCAGAAATGGTTTTATGCAAGCTGTCCAAAAACCAAAACCCGGCATTGTGCCGGGTTTGGCTATATTTGGAACCGGGGTTACCGAGGCCAACAATCAGGAATGTTTCGGACAATATCTTCTCCGGTGACTATTCCTTAACCAATCAGGTTCTGTCGACAGCAGAATCACCCGCCCTCACCTAGGACTGATCTTCCTCAGCGTCTCCCGGCTCAGCATCTTCATCGACGTCAACATCAACATCTTCATCAACATCAACACCTTCAATTTCACCTTCAGCGGCAAGTGCAGCTTCAGCTTCAGCTTCAGCGGCGGCACCTGTACCCTGAGATTCCTTGATATGAGACGTATTGGCAATCATGATGTCACCGCTGCCATCCTCGCTCAACGCGGGAATCTCGACCCCTTCAGGTAGTTGGACTTCGGACAACATTACAATTTCACCCAATTCCAACTCGGATAGATCTACATTCAGGAAGCTTGGCAGATCAGCCGGCAGCGCCTCGATCTCAACCTCTGTTACCAGATGCTGAATAACCACACCGGAAGTTTTGCCTGCCTCAGAATCATCTTCACCTGTAAAATGGATCGGCACAGACATGCGTAGAATTTCCTGATCAGAAACACGTAAGAAATCAAGATGCATAATCAGTGGTCTGAATGGGTGATGCTGCACATCACGAATAACAACTTTCTGGCTACGTCCGTCCTCGACCTTGATTTCCAGAATACTGGAGAAAAAAGATTCCGTTTCAGCAGCATGCCGCAAAGGGTCGTGCTCAATCGCCAAAGTGGCTGGTTCTTTATCGCCACCATAAATTACGGCGGGAATTTTTCCCTGAAGACGCAGGCGGCGGCTCGCACCTTTCCCTACATCCTCACGGATTTCCGCGTTAATAATGTTTAAATCAGTCATGGTATTCCTCAAAATATAAGTATGTCCGCCACGATTCAGAAGTCACCGAATCGAAGCAAAAAACCGTTTACACGGCGGTTCATCCACCCTCGCGACCAGGGGCGGCGCAAAAATATAGCCGGGCATTATAACTTATACGATGTAGGTTTGCGCAATAAATATTGAAACAAAACTCAGGGACCCAGGCTGCGCGTGACAACACTGTCCTGGCGGTTGTTTAAAAACGGGCGAAGGTTCGATCAGGAAGCAAAAAACCTTCAATCTACATAAAGGGAGCTCACTGATTCCCCTTCAGCCATACGACGAATGGTCTCCGCCAACATCTGAGCAACGCTCAATTGACGTATTTTGCCACATTGCTGTGCTGTAACACTTAGAGGGATGGTATCTGTAACAACCAGTTCATCCAGCTCGGAATTGACAATATTATCTATCGCCGGTCCGGACAGTACCGGATGCACACAGTAGGCCACTACACGCTTGGCACCGTGATCTTTCAGCGCACCTGCGGCAGTGCATAGTGTGCCCGCAGTATCGACCATGTCATCAACCATGACACAATTTTTACCCTCGATATCTCCAATGATATTCATCACCTTCGCAACATTGGCGCGTGGCCGGCGTTTATCGATGATGGCCAACTCGGAATCGAGACGCTTGGCAATAGCCCTGGCCCGCACAACGCCACCCACATCCGGTGACACAACAACAAGCTCTTCACCACCCTGATGCTGCCATATATCTGCCAGCGTTAAGGGTGAGGCGTAGACATTATCAACCGGAATATCGAAAAAACCCTGGATTTGGTCGGCATGCAGATCAATCGTTATCACACGGTCTGTACCCACCGTGCTGATCATCTTGGCCGCAACTTTGGCAGTTATCGGAACACGCGCAGACCGGGGTCGACGGTCCTGACGTGCATATCCAAAATAGGGAATGACGGCAGTAACCCGGGCCACCGAGGCGCGCTTCAGGGCATCCACCATAACCAGTAATTCTATGAAATTATCAGCCGCAGGCGCACAAGTTGGCTGGATAAGGTAAATATCCCGACCACGAACGTTTTCCATGATCTCGACCAAGACCTCACCATCGCTGAAACGATCAACAACCGCCTTGCCCATGGGAACATCAAGTTCACGCGCAATATCATTTGCCAACTTGAGGTTAGCATTGCCTGCAAAAACCATCAGGGAAGGATTGGCCACTGTCTCACCGCCTGGGTTGCGTGTCTATCATGTTAAGAAATGGCTGGGTCGGCAGGACTCGAACCTGCGAATGCGGGGATCAAAACCCCGTGCCTTAACCACCTTGGCGACGACCCAATCGTTATCAATCTTTAATGTTCAATACTCTTCGGACACTCTGTCTAACAAATATGATCTGTCTACCCCACTAACAGGCCGCACATTATATCGGCATTCTAGTTCGCCTGCCGCCCTCATTGCAGTCTTTTTATCAGGAAATGATAAAAAAAAAGTACTTCCAGTGCCACTCATCTGCGGTTGGCCCCATGCAGACAAATCCTGCATGACAATTTTGAGCTCAGGGTACATGAGCAATGCAACCGCTTCACAGTCATTACGACCGCACCGCAGACTGATCGTCGACAAGTCCACCGGACTTGAATCACGCTTCAGTAATGGATGACGAAAAACATCCGCAGTCGAAATATTCAAGCCAGGAAAAACCAGCACGTAATACCTTTGCCCCAATGAAACGGCTTTCAACTTCTCGCCCCGGCCTTCCGCCAACGCGCTGTACCCGTTGACAAACACCGGCACATCGGCACCCAGCTCCAGACCCAGTTCGGCAAGTTGTTGTCGCGTTAAGCCGCAACCCCATAACTGGTTTAAGGCACACAATACCGTTGCGGCATCTGAGCTGCCACCTCCGAGTCCGGCACCCATCGGAATTCGCTTGAGCATTTCAATTTGTACACCCTTTGTCACACGGGCACGGGTCTTCAAAAGGTGAGCCGCACGTATGCAGATATCATCCGCTTCCGGAATACCCTCAATATGTGAAGTCCGACAGATGTACCCGTTATCATTAACGACGAACTGCAGTTCGTCCCCCCAATCCAATATTTGAAACAGGGTTTGCAAATCATGATAACCATCCGGGCGGCGGTCTGTAATGTGCAGGAACAGATTCAGTTTCGCCGGAGCTGGCCAAAACCTGGGTGCAGCTTCAGTTTGTGCCGTCATGACTCACATCCATTCGCCAACGGCTAATGGCCAATTTCACACGGTAGTTTTTTCGCGTGGCTTTCAGACGTACGGGTAATTCAATGTCTTCAACTGAATCATAACGATTGAAATCAACGTTCCAGCCAAACTGGCGCAGACTGACTAACAAACCTTCCGGCCCAAACTGTTCGTCTTCGATTATTCCCGGCGCTGCCAGACCGCGCGCCCACCATTGCAGCGCATGCAACGGTACGGGCCAGCCTACGTGCTCCCTGATCAAGTCATTGACATCCGTTGCGGTTTGTACGGTGCCATCCGCCAATTTCAACTGTGCACCTTCCGGTCCCATTTTTAAATGCCAGGCACCACGTCCCATCGCTCCGTGAAAACCCAGCTCACTTTGACCGGCTTCAACATCCCATTTCAGTTTGCCACTACCACCCTGGTCACCATCATCCAGTGATATCTTGCCTGCCATGCCCCATGCAGCAATTGCAGTGAGCTTGTCTGTCCGATCCTGGTAAGCCGCTTTATCAACGAGGTTTGGGTCCTTTACCGAAACACCGGTACAGGCATTTAGTGCGAAAAGTAAAAATAACAGCCAATACCGCTTCTGCCGAGAGGCCTGCTTCAAGGTAACTCACCATAACGCTGCATGGTGTCGAGCAGTACTTCGTTGTCGCTTTCCATTTGGAATCCCAACTGCCAAGTGGAACGTGCCTCGTCTTTTTGCCCGCGGACCCACAGCACTTCCCCAAGGTGGGCTGCAACCTCGGCATTTTGCATAATTTGCCAGGCTTCCCGCAAATAGGACTCGGCTTCGGTTAATCGCCCGAGCCGATAAGAAATCCAGCCCATACTATCGATAATGGAAGCGTCACCCGGTTGAAGTTCGTAGGCCAGTAATATCAACTCCTCGGCTTCATCGTAACGCTCGGTCAGGTCGGCCAGCGTGTAACCTAGCGCATTTATTGCTGCTGCATTGTCCGGTTGAACTGAAATGATCGCGCGTAATTCACTTTCAGCCAACTCCAATTGACCCAGACCGACTGCCATCAACGCCCGTGTATAACGAAGCGAAATATCTTCGGGGATGGACTCCAATCCATAAGTCAGCAGCTTGAAAGCCTCAATCTGGCTACCCGCCTCCTGAAGTATCTGTGCTTCGGCCTGAAAGCTTTGAGAACTGACCTCATTGTCGGCACCAACCCTGAGTTGTGCGAGCAGGTTCCGAGCGTCTTCAATATCACCAAGATCGGCCAGTAAAAATGCCCGGCGCATGATGGATCGTATAGAATTTTCACCGGTAACCTGTTCATACCAGTCAATCGCTTCGCGCTTATGACCCAGCAACTCGGCACTCTGCGCCGCCTGAAAAGCAACCCCTGACCCATCTTCGTATTGCACGCTGGAAAAGTCGGCGTACAACGACTCCGCACCTTCCGTATCACCACCATCCAATGCAAAAATGATGCGGGCGAACCTCATATCGGGTGTATCCGGCAACTGGGCCAGTACTTTCTGTGCAGACACCAGGCTGTTATTGCGTTTTAGTAGCTCCGCATAAGCCATGGCAGTTTGCACATCGGCAGGATCCGTCTCCCAGGCTTGTTGATAGCGACTCAATGCCAGTGTTTCATCACCGAGATTGATAGCAAGCCTACCCGACCAGGCCAGTATATCCGCCCTTTGCGGATCCAGTTTTATCGCCTGATCGGCAAGTTCAAAAGCCTGTTCCAACTCACCGAAATTTGCGGCAAGACGGCTTCGGGCAAACAATGCACTCGCATTTGACCCGCCGTCAAACTCCTCCAGAAGCCTGTCCAGTACCTTGTTCGCCCTGATCTGGTCGTTTACCGGTGCCAGCAGCGCGATAACAATTCGCCAACCGTGGTCCTGGTTACTTGCAGTCAGTTCGAGTATCCGGGAAAACTGGTACTCGGCACCTGCAAAGTCACCCTCTCTCAACCTGGAACCCGCAGCCAACTCCCGTGCGTCCAGGCTGTAGGGATCCAGCATCGCCCAGCGGTCAGAGGCCAGTGCAACCATCTGCCATTCCCCTGCGGAGACTGCGACCCTGGCAGCCCTTTCAGCAATTTCAGGATCTTCAGATATCAGTGCAGCCTCCAGGTATTCAGATGCCGCACCTGCGAAATCTCCATCAGAACCCAACACTTCAGCGGCCAAAACGTGGTACACCACATCCGGATCAGTTGGTGGCAGATCAGCTTCAGGAGCCTCATTAGCAGCAGTTTCGTCGGGCACAGATACGTCTTGTGTGACGTCTTTGGATGGTGATTCCTGCACAGTTGAGCAAGCCGTCATCATTAACATGACGAAAATGAACACGCACGACACCCATTTCATGAAACAATAGTCAAAATTCATGAGACACAGGATAACTGCTTGAAGCCAGCTAACCAATCCCCGCGAGCATACTATTATGATAAATGGGTGCTGAACCTGTTTCCGGACCATGTCAGACTTGAAATTACCGGAAATACCAAGCATATTCGCCAGGTTTCTTAATACAATAATTACCCATGCCACTTCTTGTTACCGGAATCAGTCATCACACGGCATCGCTGAAAATACGCGAGAAGATTGCTATTACTCGTCTGGACTATACCGATCGGGTAAAGGAAATAAGTGAGCTTGAATTCGTCGAAGAGGTCGTGATAGTCAGTACCTGCAACCGAACAGAAATTTATAGTGTCGGTCAGAAAAACAGCGGAGACCAGGTCCGCCAGTGGCTACAGACCAAGGGCGGGTTGAGCAACACCGAAATGGATAAGCATTGTTATGTGCACGAACGGGAGTGGGCTGTGCACCATCTTTTCCGTGTCGCGGGCGGATTGGAATCACTGGTGCTGGGTGAGTCACAAATCGTCGGTCAGCTAAAAGACTCCTGGCAAATGTCCATCGATGTCGGTGGCGCAGGAAAAGTTCTGGACCGGCTATTTCAACATGCATTCGCCACCGGCAAGCGAATCCGAAGCAAAACCCGTATTGGCGAACACCCGGTTTCAGTGGCCTATACGACCGTCATGCTTGCAAAGCAAATTTTCGGGGATCTGAACAGTAAGACCGTAATCCTGGTCGGTGCAGGTGAAATGGTCGAACTTTGCGGTCGCCACTTGCACGATAAGGGTCTTAAAAGCCTGATCATTGCCAACCGGAGTATTGAGCGTGCCAATAAACTGGCTGAGAAATTCGGTGCACTAGCTATTTCTTTGACCAACCTCCCGGAAATATTGCACAAGGCCGACATTCTGATTAGTTCGACCGCCAGCCTGGAGCCTGTTATACAGGCGAATTCGGTGAAAGCGGCACTCAAACAACGAAGGAACCAACCCATGTTCCTTGTTGATATCGCAGTACCCAGGGATATCCACCCGGATGTTGCCAAGCTCGGAAATGTGTATCTCTACACCATTGACCACCTGCAGAAGGTTGTGGACGAGAATCTCTCCAAACGAACCGAGGCCGCCGAGGCTGCCAGCAGTGATGTTGACGAATCAGTTGATGAGTTCATGCGTTGGCTCAATAGTGCCCGTGCTACGGTTTACTTACAAAACCTGCATAAACATGCCCGCATTAACGGTGATGAACTTGTGGCCAAGGCACTACGAAAGATCAGGGCGGGTAAAGATCCTGAAAAGGTCGTTACACAATTGGCACATACCCTGACGAAGCGGATTCTACATTTACCCAGCACCCGTCTGCGCCAGGCAGCCGAGGAGCAGGATGATGATTTGCTCAGGGTTGCCAACCGCCTGTTTGAACCGGAAGGTGATACATGAGCCTTTTACCCTCATTGCATGTCCGGCTGGACCAGGCGCGGGAGCGGCATGAAGAAATCGGTATCCTCTTGGGAACGCAGGAAATCCTGGCTGATCAGAACCGGTTTCGCGAATTATCGGTTGAATATTCGCAGTTGGGGCCGGTGGTGGAAACCTGGGAGAACTGGCAGAAGGCCGGTCAGTCTGTCGATGAGGCAAAGAGCCTGCTAAAAAGCCCGGATATTGAAATGCAGGAACTCGCCGGTGAGGAACTCGCCATGGCGACAGAGCAGCAAAAGGAACTCGAAGATCAGCTGAACTTTTTGTTGCTACCCAAAGACCCGGACGATGACAACAATATTTTCCTGGAAATCCGGGCTGGCACCGGTGGCGATGAAGCCGCCCTTTTCGCCGGAGATTTGTTCCGTATGTATCACCGCTACGTCGACAACAATAAATGGCAAATTGAAACCATCAACACAAGCAATGGTGATCATGGTGGCTACAAGGAGATTGTAGCCCGCATTATCGGTCGCGGTGCTTACTCCAGGTTCAAATTTGAATCCGGAACACACCGGGTCCAACGCGTACCGGAAACTGAGTCGCAGGGGCGTATTCACACTTCGGCGTGTACAGTTGCAGTTCTGCCTGAGCGGGAAAGCATTGAAGGTGTGGACATCCAGACCTCAGACCTCAAAATAGATACTTTTCGCGCCTCGGGCGCGGGTGGTCAACATGTCAATACGACTGACTCGGCCATTCGCATCACCCATTTACCTTCCGGCCTGGTTGTCGAATGCCAGGATGAACGTTCGCAACATAAGAACAAAGCGCGGGCATTGTCATTATTGGGTGCCCGTCTACTGGAAAAAGAAAAGGCCGAACAGGCGCGCGAGCAGGCAGAAGACCGTAAACTGCAGGTTGGTTCCGGCGATCGTTCTCAACGTATTCGTACATACAATTACCCACAGGGACGGGTGACCGATCATAGGATCGGCCTGACCCTGTATAAACTGGATGAACTGATGGGAGGAAGCCTCGATATGGTCATCGGTCCCCTGGCACAGGAGCATCAGGCCGAATTGCTAAACGAGTTGGCCAACTGATGCGCATTCTGGTTCTGTTCATTCTATTGCTCGCTGTGGTTATTGGCAGCGCCTGCACGGCTCAACCTGATGGCAACTACACACTTTACCTTGTCCGTCATGCGGAAAAGCAAGCGGCTAAGGGCAAGGATCCCGGCTTAACAGACGCTGGAAATTATCGCTCGGAGCAATTGGCCAAATGGCTACAGGACAAAGACATCAGCAAAATCTGGTCGAGTGACTACCAGCGCACACGAAATACCGCAGGACCTTTAATCTCAAAACTGGGACTGAAAATATCTCTGTATGATCCACGCGATCTGCCTGCACTCGTCAGTGAATTGCTTGAGGACCGCAACAACGCCCTCATCGTGGGGCACAGCAACACCACCCCGGATCTCACCCGGCTGTTATGCCAGTGCGACATCAGCGATATGGACGAATCGGAATATGACCTGCTTTTTGCTGTATCAGTTTCCGGTAGTGAAACAAAGGTGGAAATACTAGCGCAGAGCTCATTATTTGAGCGTTAAAGCACTGCTATCCCACTGATTCTAAGATCCACGTCCTGGACATAATTAGCCACGCATTCGCCTACACTCTTTATCAGCATGGGAGCCGAGGTCGCGCGGTTATGTTCAGGATGAACGGTATGCCGCGGGCGCAGGGATGCGCGGGAGCGGCTTGTGTCCGATTTGCACAGTATCCCTTTAGATGAGCATATGTGCCCCCCCGGGAGGCTTCGCGTCGCACATCCCTGTGCTCAATCGCGAAGTACCGTTCATCCTGAACATAACACCCTCTGCTCTGTGCGTAATCATAAGGTAGTGGTTTCTGATAGATGCACTACGGTCAGGCTGAAGCTGGGGCGGGGATTGACTTACCAGGACTGTACGAGGCAGGACGCCGAGTATCGAGCGACACATGGATGTGCTTGAGCGAGTCCTGGTAAGTCAATACCCGCCCCAGCGCCCCCGCTGCCTAGTTGAAGAGATGGATCTTAGAATCAGTGGGAAAGCAGTGGCGTAAAAGTGCTTACCTTTTCGGCACTGGCACGTCTTTTCAGCGCTTGTATCTATACAGATAAATCGCAACAGCGAGATTTATTGGGGTGATTAGAGCCACCACATCCAGGTTGTACTGATGAACTGGTAGTAACAACAAAATCAAAGCCAGAATATTCCCGCCAATCAATATCACCGCGGCTATGCGTTGCAGCCTTGGTACCAATGCGAGTATCAGCAGAGGATTAAGCAATAGCAGGTTAGCATTTTGACTGCTTGCTTCATGATCGGTCAGCAACCATAAGGCCGCAAGTATCAAGCCCATCGTCGTGCTGATAAGCACCCAGGAGTAACACAGTCCCCTCAGCCATACCTTCGGCATGAACTTGCCGCTTAACCAGGCAAGACCGGTAAGCAACAGACCGAGGAGAAGGTAACGATACCAAATGGTGGTTGGTACGACTGTTGGCACCGGTAGTGAGGTAGTAAACAACATTGTGTCAAGCTCAATCAATGCTCTGCCGGCATCAGCGGCCTCCGCTGACATTGCAGCGATTTCATCGGCGACGACCATCGGTATGAACATCTCGTCCCAGCGTGTGACAGCGCGATCTACCGGATAGCCAAGACCCGTCTCCAAACCCAGGTAGTACCAAAATTGCATCTGCGTCAGACGACGGGTCTGATCACGGAAATTCAATTTCGAGGGCATCTGCCCGGTACGTGCAGAGAGTGCCCCATCAAGCGCTATATCCAGTGCGTCGCGAATCCTCGTTGAGCAGTTATTCAGATAGTAGTCATAGCGATAGTTACGATTTTCCGGCTGAACTTCATTGAGCAGGTAATCACGTAATTGCTGATACTGCATGGGTGTCAGATTGAGTTTCTGGGCCCGGATACTTCGGTTTTTCTGCCGGTAGAACCCAAACTCCCTGTCTGCCGGTTGAGCAATTGAAAAATACAGCATGCGACCACGCATAAAGCGCAGGAAGAAGTCCTCCTGCTCAAAATCAAAATAACCGAAATTGAAAGTATGATCTAACCCGGCAGCAGGCTCCCGCAACCAAATGGCATTGTGACCGAAACGCTCAAAATAAATTTCGCCGGGGCCGAATGTGACCAGCCAGGCCTCCTTAGCATCATCAGGAACCGTGGATATTGCCGTATTTTCGGCAGCGAAACCCGTTTGCGACCACGCCATGAAAACAAGGAGGAAAAGAGCACACCAGGTACGGAAAACACCAGTTTGCATATGTTCAACTGGCGGGTTAATCGGGGTTGAGGTCATTCATTTCCAACATGATGATACGACGGTTATCGGCCCCGGTTACCCGAAAATGAAACCGATCTGCCAGGACCACTTCCTCACCCATTTCCGGAACCCGGCCAAACTCTGCCAGCAACAGACCACCAACCGTATCGTAGCCCTCATCACTCAAATCACATTCAAAAACCTCGTTGAAAGCTTCGATCTCGGCCAGGGCGTCTATGCGATAGCTGTTACCGCCCAATGCCTTGATTGGCGCTTCTTCCTCTTCATCGTGCTCATCGTCAATTTCACCAACGATCTCTTCCAGCACATCTTCAATCGTGATCAAACCGGACACACCACCATACTCATCAACCACGATGGCCATATGGTTACGACTGGAACGAAAATCCCTGAGCAACATGTTAAGACGCTTGCTTTCGGGAATCACGACCGCCGGTCTGAGCAGGGATTTCAACTCGAACGGCCCGCTGTCCTCAGCATAGTGACGTAATAAATCCTTGGCCAGCAGAATTCCTTCAACCTCATCACGGTCTTCTCCAATAACCGGAAAACGCGAATGACCTGAATCGAGAACCGTTGACAGAAGTTCTTCCAGTGAAGTTCCGAGGGAAATGACAATCATGTGCGAACGCGGCACCATGGCATCTCGAACCTGCATTTCGGATACTGCGAGAGCACCTTCGATCATGGCGACGGCTTCCGCGTCAAGGATACCCTTTTCACAGGATTCGCTTATCAGTTCTTTCAGTTCTTCGCGATCCTGGGGTTCGGATGAAAACACCTTGCTTATGCGACCCATCCAGGTTTTGGATCCGGAACCGTTACTCGATTGATCTTCGCTCATGATTATTTTAGTGACGACGCCAATTGCGCCTCTTGATAACCGGGAATATTATCCCGCAATCCATACCCTAACAGAAGCAGACAAGTACAGAAGCATACAAATATTTCAGCTTGTGTGCCGGAAAATTTATCACGCGATATCCAGGTACGGGTCAGAAACACCTAGCTTTTTCAGGATTTTGGTCTCCAGAGATTCCATTACAGCAGCCTCATCAGGCTGCTCATGATCGTAGCCAAACAGATGCAAAACGCCGTGGATGGTCAAATGCGCCCAATGATCAGGTTCCGATCGACGTTGTTCAAGTGACTCACGCACAACCACCGGTGCACAAATCAAAATATCCCCAAGTTGCTGATGCCTGATTTCCTCTGGCAAGCCTTCAGGCAGATCAGCCCGAAACGACAAAACATTGGTGGGATAATCCTTGTTCCGGTAATCGCGGTTAAAACGCTGCGCTTCCTCTTCATCGACGATGCGGATTGTCAATCTCAATTTGTGATCCGGAACGGCCGGAACAGCATTTATCCAAAGCTGAAACTGTTCATCGTCCGGTGTACTTGTTAATGTCGTGGCACGTTGAATCTCTAACTCAGTCTGCACCAGAACTCTCTTCCGCGCTCGCCGCATCGTAAGCCATCACAATTCGTTGGACCATCGGGTGCCGGACCACATCCCTGGCGCTGAAATAGCTGAAACTGATACCTTCGACACCCTTCAAAATTTTCACAGCCTGTTTCAGACCGGAAAGCTGGTGTTTTGGCAAGTCAATCTGCGTAATATCACCGGTAATGACGGCGGTCGACCCAAAACCGGTTCGGGTCAGAAACATCTTCATCTGCTCAGTTGTCGTGTTTTGCGCTTCATCAAGGATAATAAAGGCATCATTCAGCGTGCGTCCGCGCATAAAAGCCAACGGAGCCACCTCGATCACATTACGGTCAATGAGCCTCGCCACGTGGTCAAATCCCAGCATTTCGTAAAGTGCGTCATATAAGGGCCGCAAGTAAGGATCAACTTTCTGGGCCAGGTCACCGGGCAGAAACCCAAGCCGCTCACCTGCCTCCACAGCCGGTCTGACCAGCACGATCCGTTGGACTTGCTCCGCCTGCAATGCCGCCACGGCACTGGCTACCGCCAGGTAGGTTTTACCCGTTCCGGCCGGGCCTATGCCGAAATTTACTGCGTGTCGATTGATATTGCGCAAGTACTGCTTTTGATTGGGTCCACGACCGCGGATGGCCCCGCGCTTTGTGATGATGGTGACTTCGTCAGCATGCGGCACGTTTTCCTCGGCCTCTGAAATTTCAGTGATTGCCGAATCCTGCAAGTGCAGATTGATAACTTCGGGATTCAGGAACTCCGTTTCAGAAAGCGTATATAGCTGCTTCAACACGCGACTCGCCGCACGTGCCTGGCGGGTTTCGCCTTCTACGGTAAACAGGTTACCCCGGCAAAATACGTCGACCTGTAAACGACTTTCTATTTGCTTCAGATGCTGATCAAACTGGCCACACAAATTGGCCAGGCGTTCGGTATCAGCAGGCTCCAGTTCCAG
>RCNE010001429.1_pt1 | contig 14702 bp, 10 predicted proteins | sample 2041361 | NCBI WGS metagenome assembly RCNE01 (sample SAMN09708229, study PRJNA481090) | Marine sediment metagenome, whole genome shotgun sequencing project.
ATCAATCATCACGGCAAAAGAGCTGGTGCGATTGTCAAAGGAATGTTATTGCATAGCCGAAAGAGTTCAGGTAAGAATGAGCCTACTGATATCAACGCTTTATGTGATGAGTACCTGCGATTATCCTATCATGGATTACGGGCAAAAAACAAATCTTTTAATGCTGACTTCAAAGCAGATTTAGACAAGAAGCTTCCACAAATAAAAGTTGTGCCTCAGGACTTTGGTAGGGTTTTACTGAATTTGATAAACAATGCTTTTTTTGCAGTGAATGAAAGATCAAAAACTGAGAACAAAGACTTTAAACCATCAGTCATTGTAAAGACCAAACTTGAAAAGGACAAGGTCATTATTTCTGTTTCTGATAATGGTTCTGGTATTCCTGACGATGTTAAAGAAAAGATTTTTCAACCCTTTTTTACCACCAAACCCACAGGTCAAGGAACTGGTCTTGGACTTTCATTAAGTTATGATATCGTAAAAGCGCATGGCGGAGAATTAATAGCGAAAACGGAAAAAGGGGAGGGCACTATTTTTACAATTAAATTACCTGTTTAGCAAAAGTTAAGCAAAAAAAACCCAGCAAAAATGCTGGGTTCATAGATTTTTGAATACTGCCTACATGGCATCTAATTCGGCCAATAGCTTTTCAGAATTGGCTTTTACGTTGGGTACAGGATCCAAAGAAAGTGATTTCTTCAAGTGCTTAATTGCATTCTTCTTGTCTCCCATGGTTTTATAACATTCTCCAAGACTATCATGCACGTTCGCATTTGTTGGATTGTTTTTGACATTGAGTTTAAAGAATTTTAAAGCCGCGTCATAATCTTTGGCATTCATCATTTGATATCCAAGATTATTTAACTGGTTCATATTAGCCATACCTGCAGCTTCGTCCATTAGTGCTGTATACTCAGCTGTTTTCCCCATTTTTTTAAGGATTCGTCCTTTTGTTGCAAGGTTATTAAACGTTTTTTGACTGTAGAAATTACCTGCTATGGCACCATCTATCCAGCCTAAAGCTTCGTCTAAATCTCCCCCATTATTTAAAGAAAAATTTGCTGCTTGTTCCCAGTTCTGTCTCGCAAACCCTTGTTGTCCACGACTTTTGTCTCTGAATTCGTCTAAAACAATTTCAGTCACATTAAATTCTATAGTAAAAGGAAACTCTTTTTTCTCCCAAACCAAAGAAGCAATAGCCGATGTTGGTTTTACAGTATTGAATTCATAGGTAAGTAATTCTTTATGAGCAACTGTATTTGTAGTTATGTCGGCCCGTAAAGCGTCGTTATTTGCGTCATAAAAGAAGCTGCCCCAGGAATTGATATCATGTGATAAAATGATAGTGGCTTTGTCACCTTCCTTAACTTCAATATGAAGACCATACGTTCCTGCTTTAATGTCTTTACCATCTACTTTGGCATCATGAGAAAATGTAATAGTAGTATTTTCATCTGCACCAGCACGCCACGGAGCGGCAGTGGCGGTACCAAAGCCAAGATTGTTCATGCCATAAGGCACAAGTTTTCCCCAAATTTCACGATCTTTTACACTTGGTCTTGAATAGTTTATCGTAATATCAGATGTGCCAACACGCTGTGACACCGTTGCGTGTTGACTCCCGCTCGGCGTATTGATTTGCGCCTGACTAACAAACGCAGTAAAGAAAAGTGCGACTAACATAGAGCCAGCCCCGAAAAATTTGTACAAATGTTTCATATTATTTTGGTTTTAATGAATTCCGTTAAAAGTAGTCGCTTATAGCGTTCGGTGTTGTTATGATTATGTTAAAGTAGATGTAAAGACTGTTAATTAGCGAATTCTCACCCCCTCGGAGGTGAGGGCTTCGGAAGTGAAGGCTTCAGCTGCGAGGGGCTCGGAAGTGAGGGTTTCGCAGGTCAATAAAAACTATCCTGTCAAATATTTTCAATAGATTTACCGAAACAAAGAAATTTTGACCTGAACCACCTGATCATTTTTAGACTAAAAAACAGGATCGTTGAAAAATAAATAAATGAGACAATTAAGACTATCAATTTTTTTACTAATAGCTTTTGTAAGTATCACGACAGCCCAAGATAAACCTGCGTATCAATTATTTAAGAATAATGGAAAGATTGCGAAATACGATAAAATGATCAAGGATCTTGCAAAAAGTGATATGGTCTTTTTTGGGGAATACCACACCGATCCAATTTCGCATTGGATGCAATTGGAAATGAGTAATAGCTTTTTTGAGATAAAGAAAAATAAATTGTTCTTTGGGGCTGAAATGTTCGAAAACGGCAATCAATTGGTTCTCAATGAGTATCTTAAGGGATTATATGCTGAGGATAAAATGATCCCGGAAATCACACAAATGTGGGGGAATTATAAAACCGATTATAAACCCTTGGTTGACTTTGCAAAAGAAAACAGTTTACGCTTTATTGCGACGAATATTCCAAGAAGATATGCTTCTATGATCAATAAAAAGGGAATAGATGCCTTAAAAGAACTTAGCCCCGAAGCAATTGCTATGATAGGTCCTGATTTAGAAAAATATTTTGACCCAACTGTTAAGGCATACGCCGAAATGGCTGATATGATGGGCGAACATGTACACCCCAATATGTTAAACATACAAACGGCTCAAGCCGCCAAAGATGCTACCATGGCTCATTTTTCGCTGAAGAATTTTAACAAGGGAGATTTCCTGTTTCATTTTGAAGGCTCATACCATTCAAACTATGAACAAGGCATCATTTGGTGGATCAATAAAATTCAACCTGGATTGAAGATTAAGTCTGTTACAACGCTAAGTCAATCTGAATGGGATGAAATGAACGAGGAGGAAAAGGCAACCATAGCGCACTATATTATAGTTGTTTCTGATAACATGACACAAACAAAGCGATAGGAGAAAAAGGCAATTTAAAAATATTGTGTAAATTGCATAGGTACAAACAAAATTAAAAAGGGCTAATTAGCTATTCCCACGGCGATTAGCCTTTTGTTTTTTTATCGAAGAAACGATAAATGAATCAAAGACTTGATTTGATGCAATAACAAGTTAGTATGGGAATACTCCAATAATTAAAACAAATAAAGGCCCCTATTTATCGTTATCTATAAAATCGTATGACAAAACTGCAAAACTTTATGTTGAAACTAGGGAAATTGAAATTCTATTGCATAACAACCTTGCTTGTACTTGCTTCATGTTCTGATCAGAAGCAAACATCACTGCAGCCCACTTCTAATTTTTGTGATAGTATTCACAGAAATGATAGCATACGTTTATCTGAAGAGCTTAAGGATGTTGCCCACTTAATGATAAACCAAACTGGAGTTCACGTGCTTGAAGATGGAGCTGGTTCAATGATAGCTCGCGCCTGGCTCACTGAATATGCCGAAAAAACCATCGATATTCAATATTTTATTTTTTCAACCGATAATGTTGGCCTTATTGCCTGTGATTATTTAGTACGGGCCGCCGATCGAGGCGTGAAGGTCAGAATTCTGGTGGATGACATTATGGTAGATGCAGAGATAGAAGACATTTTAACCATGGATTCTCATGAAAATATTACGATAAAGATCTACAATCCGGGAGTTAATCTTGGAAAGAATTTGATCAGTAAAGCCAAAAAGTTTCTAACTGATTTTAGATCAGCTAATCAACGCATGCACAACAAGACATTTATAGTTGATGACAAAGTTGTTATTACTGGAGGGCGCAATATAGCCGATGAATATTTTGATTATGACCATGAGTATAATTTTAGGGACAGGGATGTTTTATTGCTGGGGATAGAAAGCAATAATGTCGCGATTTCCTTTAAGGAATTCTGGGACGACTCCTTAAGTGTTCCGGTAAATGAATTAAGTGATGATTTTCCAGATATGGTTGCCAATGACAATACATTTGACAGACTTCATGAATACGCCTGTAATCCAGAAAATTTTTGGCCCCAGGTACGAACTAGAATAGAAAATTTTCCCCTGGCATTTTCGCAGTTAAAAGAGACCGGTGCATTTACATGGGTAGATAAAGTTAATTTTATTTCAGATGTTCCGGGTAAAAATGATGGCACAAATGGTTTAGGCGGAGGTGGTGTGTCAACGAGTGCCTTAATAGAATTGGTAAAAAATGCAAAACATTCGCTCGATATTCAAACCCCTTATTTGATTACTTCCGATTTAAGTCAGGATCTTTTTAGGGAAGCAGTACAGCGTGGTGTTAAAGTCAGGATATTGACAAACAGCTTGGCTTCCACCGACAATGTTGAGGCTTTTAGCAGTTATCAGAGTGATAGAGAAACACTGCTTCAGACGGGCGTAAAGATCTTTGAGTTCCGTCCTGACGCAGCCGAGCGCACGAAGATGATGACAGGTGAATTACAGAAAACCTTAGATCATAAACCAATTTTTGGTCTTCATGCCAAATCCATGGTCGTAGACGGAACCATAACTGTGATAGGAACCTTTAATTTGGACCCCCGAAGTGCTAATTTAAACACAGAGTGTGTAACCATTATTCATTCAGAAAAAATTTCAAAACAGGTCCTAAAAGGAATGGAAGAAGAATTCAAGCCTGAAAATTCCTGGGAAACGACGGTTGATTTTAATCCTGATTCGGAAGTAGGTAATCTAAAAAGAGTAAAGACCTGGACCCGAAAAATTCTTCCAAAAGAGATTTTATAAGGGTTTGTGTTATTGGGACAATGAAATAATGAATTAATGAAACAATGTAATATTTTATTATTCTCTCATTCACTCATTTTAGAGTAACGAACAAGGAACTCTGAATTTTTGTACGGCCCTAAAATGGGTTGACCGTTTTACACCCTTTTTCTTTACTGCAATGATGCGTTTTTTTAGAAGAAAAACTCGTAAGATATTGTTCTTTGTCCTTTTGCCTTGATGCATCATATATTATTTTTAAAAAAGAAAGGCTCGTAAAATAATCTCTTTTGTTCATTTTTGAAGGCCCCAAAAACGAACCAAAAAGGGCTCTCGCCGCACAAGGCAATTACTCATCCCTTTTCTATTGGTTTAAGTATTCGTGATGTGCTTCGCAGTTGCTGCGCACCATTCACTCCTCCGCCGGCAGTCGGACAGGCGCAACTTCATGCTTGTTCTCCCTTTCAGTACGAACGCAATTCCGTTGCTTCGTTCATTATTGCTGCGTGCAGCGCTACGTCCTATAGAAAATTTAAACCTGTTGACAGTGTTTCTTTAGATCCTAACGACCAAAAGAACATTCTTTGAACAAAGAACATTGATTAAATCGAATCTATTACGTCAGTGTAGTTTAAAAAACGCGTTAAGAATTTTTGAAGCCTTGGAGGGAATTTAGCGTTTTTTAAACGGTTTTTATGCGTTCGATAGAAAAGCGTAAAAAACACCTTCGTAAAAGGCTCCTTTTTTTGGTTCTTTTTTTGGAGAAGCAAAAAAAGCAACAGAAAAGATTATTTCACGCCCTTCTAATCCCTTAAAAAAAATCTATTAAATATAATGCTATGGAAATCTGTGAAAAAGAGAAAAGAAATGTGATCATTGAATTAATTATTTTAATACTTGTATCATTTACTACGATGGCATATTTACTGAACCTTTAGCCATAGCAAATGATGCAAAACCTGAAAACAAAAATACTTCTATAAAAATTCTCTGTTCCTCTTTCCTTGCCAGTTGTTCTTCATTCCAACGACCACAAGAATGATCTCCCCGATGGCATATCTTATATAACTGCCTACCGGCCAGACAGGCTTTAAAGGTTTGTCTGCAAAGCTTTCATCGGGATTGCCAGCAACAATATTTTTAAGTGTTTTTCGAAAGAAGTTGATTATGGGAGCACTCTTTTTAAATCAAGATGTTGGAAATCAAAACTAAAATCTATGTTGGGCGAAATACCCTTCATTTTGATTCCAATACCCTTACCATTCTCATCGAGTTGAAACATGGCGAAAGCATCGCAATTCATGTCTTGATATTCCCATTTAATGGCATAAGTATTGGCCTGGTAATAATACATTTCACCATTTAATTTCGGCGAGCGATATGACTTCATCCACAGCTTTCCATCCTTATTAAAAACTTCCATTTTTCCGAACCAGTTGTCTTGGTAGGTCCCCAAAATATGTTGCGGAGTCTTCTCCAGAGGATTGACTTTCGTCGCTTTTTTCCAAACCGCTGTTAAAACTGAATCACCTTTGCTCTCACGCTGTGTGATCCTGCTTTTCATTAAAGAGATCCAGTCGGTGGGTTTGGCTCCAATCAGCAGATCTGTAATGCTCGATCTCATGGCCCAGAAACTATAGCCACCCGGATCAGCATTTGTGAGTACAACGACAGCGGCATTGATTTCTGGAATAACAAGCGTGCTCGAAAGCATTCCCGGCAAGCCACCAGTATGTTGAAAAACAACCAGGCCATTCATATCTTTGATAAACCAGCCCAAACCATAGGCCTCAAAATGAGTTTTGACAGCGCCCTCGGGCCTTGGATTGAAACCAATATTTGTATGGGGTTTCCACATCATACGTTGGTTGGTTTCAGAGAAGATCTCCTGAGAAAGATTATCTCCATATTTACCCTTATTCAACTGGAGCATCAGCCATTTGCTCATATCGTTTACACTTGAATTAATGCCGCCGGCAGCTCCTCCAGTAGGTTCAATGCCGGTAAGACTGCTAAGCTCTTTGACTACACCTTTTTCTATAGAATGTGGATTGGCTACATTGCTGTAGTCGGTAATGTTCTCGTAAATGGCTGAGGAGGATGACATCCCAATGGGGCTCATGATTCTTTTTTCTACAAACTCAGCCCAACTCATTCCGCTAATACGGGCAACCAGCTCACCTGCAACAATATAGAGCAGGTTGTCATAGTCATATTTGGTTCGAAAAGCTGAAACAGGTTTTTGGTATTGAAAGCTTTTCATCACATCAATTGCATTGAAATCGGCTCCCACAGGAAAGAACATAAGATCTCCTGCTCCTAGATCAAGACCGCTTCGATGGGTCAAAAGATCCAAAACATTAAAATTCTCAGTAACATAAGGATTGTACATTTTGAATTCCGGAAGATAGTCGACCACCTTATCATTCCAATTCAGTTTACCTTCATCTACCAGAATAGCGAGCGCCGCGGCAGTAAAAGATTTACTGTTGGAGGCTATGCCAAATAGGGTATTTTCATCCACTAGTTTGCCAGAAGCCTTTGAGCTCACTCCGTAACCTTTGGAATGAATCACCTTACCATTTTTGATGACTGCAATTGCCATTCCAACATGTGGCATAGTGGCCATGGCCTTATTGGCAAGAGAATCGATTTGTTGAGTCGTGATACTCTGGGCTCGATGGGTTTGAACACCAAGAATTAAAAGAAAAACACATAGAATAATGACTTGATAGCGATGGTCAAGAAGTTTCATAAGGAAGGCATTTATTAGTTGTGCCTTAAATATAAGAAAAAAGGACTTCGAATATACACTTATATGAACAGATCAGTTAGTCACCATATTTTAAAAACTTCTCTCCGTTGATCGTTTTTCCATAAAAGCTTACAGCTGCTTTGGTACCTTCTTTTTCCAATAATTCAAAACTCACCTTAGGGTTGCCTATTCCTCCTTCAAAAGTATTGTTTCCAATATACCGAAGCCCTTCCATTAATTGACCGTTCCTTTTTATAAACAACAGGTCATCTTTTTTAATGAACTCTATATTGCTTTTGTCATCCATCTTATAAAGACCGGTAATTTTATGATACACTGACATATCAAGAGGAATTTCTTTAGTCATAACAACATCAAATACGACGCTGTGATCACCTTTATCATTTTTAACAATAGTTAAAACTCTGTTTACAGCCTCGGGAGATGATGCCCATGTATCAGTATCGATATATTGGTCTCCTTTAAAATAGATCTGTGTGATGAGGTCCTGTTGTTCGGGAACTGAAACTCTCATGTGTATATGTGCCGGGCGCCATGACGATTCGTCGTTAGGGCTTGCTTTGTAAGGTACGGGCACGATAGTCTGAAAGGTATATTCACCCTTGTTTCCAGTTTTTACGGCGCCTCTGAACAAATAGTCATCGGAAGCATTGTCATAATGTTCGTTCTCATCGCATTGCCAAATTTCTACTAACGCATTTTTTAAGGGCGTGTTTCCACTTTTATTAAAAATGGTTCCGTGTAAATTCATGTGAATTCCCTTGGAGTTGGAAGGAATAAGGTTACTTCTCATCGGTGCTCCGGGCCTGTAAAAAGGGCCTAGTATATCTGTAGTTGTTGGGGAGTCTCCAACAAAGTTCATCCCATTCCAGTGTATGCCACCAAAGGCACTTACACTAACCGCCATCATAGATGATTTCATGATAAAATTTCTTCTTTGCATAAGAGTTATTTAATTTGTTAGATCATAAACTTAATATATTTGTGAAAGTCATAAAAATGATCTGGGACGAACGGTATGAATGTCTTTCCCAAGCTATTATTATTTTTACCAAGCTTAAGGCGTATCTCAATAAAATCTCCTCCTAAAACTAAATATAATGTGTAGCTGGTTCAATATGAAGCCATAGGTATTCAACCGAATAATCAATTCGCTTATTTGGGACTGTTAAACTTGAATTAAATTAGCAAAAGGTTTTCTATGTATTTCAACTAATATGAGTAGTTTTGCCGTCAATTTGAAAACGGCAGGTATGAAGCGCATCAATGAATATAAAAAACTCTTTAAAGTGGAAGGAGACATTAATTTGAAAGAATTAAAAACAACCTACCGCGGACTCGTAAAAGAATGGCATCCAGATAAATTTCCGAAGGAAGAAGAAAAGGAAGAAGCGGGTGAAATAAGCCAGAAGATCATTGATGGCTATCATTTTCTGGTAAGTATTTCTCCTGATACGAAAGCGTCTAATTTGGAAGAATTCACAACGACAATTTCCCAATCACAAGTAGCAGATTTTTATCATAAAAGCATGCTGTTGGAGGTTACTTTTACTGATGGGAATTCGTATGAGTTTTTTGGTGTGAATCGCAAACTTTTTAACAAATTTACGAACAGTAGGTCGTTAAATAATTTTGGTAAAAGAAACATTTTCAATACTTTTTTGTACAGAAAATCAAAGAAAGCCTCGGTGATGGCCTAAGTCATTGATTCAAATCCAAGCATTAGCTGATAGCTTCTCCCACAAAATACATCTTCAGTTTGCCTTTGTTTTTGGCTTCTATCTCGCCGCGATACATGCAGGTGAATTGATCTTTGATGAGCTGGTAGGTGTTTTCAGAAACATTAATTTTTCCAGGTTCTGAATTTGATTCCATTCGGGATGCAATATTGACAGTATCCCCCCAAATATCATAGGCGAATTTTTTGGTACCTACTACGCCGGCTACTACCGGGCCGGTATTGATGCCGATACGGATGTCAAAACGGGTTTGATCATCAGGATCTGTCTTTTTAGATTCCTTGACAAAATCTCTAATCTCAAGAGCAGCCTCAACCATTTTTAAAGCGTGATCAGCACTAGGAAAGGGAAGGCCCCCTGCCGCCATATAGGCATCTCCTACGGTCTTGATCTTTTCTAGCCCGTGCTTTTCCATGATCTCGTCAAATTTCGAATAGTAATAGTTTACGCTTTCAACAAGTTCTTCAGGAGAAAGATTGGCTGAATATTCTGTAAAACCCTTGAAGTCGGTAAATAAAACACTAACCGACTCAAATCTTTTGGCTTTCACTTTACCCTTATCCTTAAGCTCTTTTGCTGTTTCTTCAGGGAGGATATTGAGGAGCAATTGATCTGAACGATCTCTTTCTTGCTGTATGACATCGCTGGTTTTTTTAATAAAACGGTTGCGTCTAAACAGCCCGAGAGCCAGTATCATGATCAAACCCAGCCCCACGACTGTTGCTATAAGTGTAATACGCTGGTTTCGTTGTTTTTCATCTAGTAGATCAACCTCAATTTGTTTTTGCGAGACTTCGTAATTGGTTCTCAGATCAGCCATTTGTTGAACAGTTTCGATGTTGTTAACGCTATCCCTGTATGAGATATGATCCTTATAATATTTATATGATGTAACCTGGTCTCCTTGTTGCTCATACAGTTGAGCAAGTTTAAGATTAGCATCACTGATCTGCTCTTTTAGGTCATATTTTTGAGCCAGTTCGAGGCTTCTTTGGGCATAATTAAGTGCCATGGTATAATCATTCTTTCTAAGATAAATGTCTGACATATAGGTGAGATATACCGAAATGGGGTAATAATCTTCCAATTCCTCCAGAATTTTTATGGCCTCATTAATATTATTTTCAGCAATATCATCGTATCCTTGTTCTGCATAAATCATTCCTGAATTTCCCATGCCATAGGCACTTCCTATTGGGTAATTGACTTTATTGAAGAGAAGAACAGATTCCGAAGTGTAAATTAACGCCGAATCTAACTTGCCTATGCTAATGTATAGATCTCCAATATTTAATAAAGAGGTTGCAATTTTAATAGAATCATTGACTGCTCTAAGCAATTGTATACCACTTTTGAAATAGCGTATTGCATTTTTAGTATCTTCCATTGAAGTATATGAGCCGGCTATCGCTATCATCAAAGATCCAATACCAGTCTGATCATTTATACGTTTAGCGTAGTTAAGACTTTTAAAATATGCTTCGAGGGCTTCACTGTTTTCCCCAATCCTTGTCAAAAAGTTACCTTTTTCTAAATACCCACTATGAAGTAAATCGAATGATGAATCTATTGCTGCCTTTTCGATCAGTAAATCTGCAAATTCTAGTCCTCTTTTAGGATCAGATTCGTTCTGCATAATATTCTTAAGTAGATCCAGTTCATTGTCTTGATAAGAACCAGATTGATAAAGGTTGATCAAGCTATCCGTTAGCTTTTGGTTTTGTCCGTAAAAAAAACAAGTTGAAAAACAAAGGAAGCCTATCAGACAATAGGCTTTTCTGGTAAAAGATATTTTCATCAGATTCTTCGTTCTATATTAGTTTGAAATTCTCAATTGTGGGTCAATTGTGAATATATTCCAAGTTCTTTGATTATTACTGTTGATTTGACTTACTTTGAACGTTATTGAGTAACTGAACGGATCGTCACTAATATTTCCTGTAACTCTTCCATTGATATGCGTAACATTTCCGTTGGCGGGAGATGAAGGTTCGTCGTTTAAATTTAATTTATTTTTTCCACCTGCACTGAGGGTCACTTTTTCGATTAAGACATAGTGTTTCGGATTCGTCTTGATATCTTGAACAGCGCCGGTCCAAGTAATATTTCCGTTCTTGGTTATATTAGTTGTATAATCTGTACTATTTCCTCCAGTATCTCCATCGGAATCAGCGAACAAAACATTTTCTTCAATATTATTATTTGTTAATTCTACTGAGGTGTTAACATATAAAGTAACTAAAGTATTGGTTAATGGTGTAGCAGGCATAATATTTTTTTATTAGGTAGTTAATAAATAATTTTCTTACCATGAATATACACTCTTACAAGTACCTCATCAAGCAATCTAGGACGAACGACTCGTATTTCTATCCGAAGATACGTGTTTAGTTATCGGGAGGATGAAAAGCGTTTATGCGAAAGCCCATCTAAACAACAAATGAAATAAGTAGTCAATCATGGCTAACTAGCGCTTATTGGCCCAACAGACGCATTAAAGGTTGTAAATATCCTTTGCCTCAAAACCAAAAAAACACCTTTGTGAGCTGGTTAGTTTCAAGATAATTATGTAACTTAGAGCTCCTTATCTTATCAGATCTGCGTAATTGTGAAAATATTTTGCGTATGAAATGGAGTACTTTAATATCAGAACTCAAACGTAGGCATGTTTTTAAATCTACCATTGCCTATCTGGCCATTTCATGGATTGTCATACAAATTGCATCCGTCATCTTACCGGCCTTTAATTCTCCTGAATATGTGCTTAAAGCCTTGATTTATATTTTATCGGTTGGGCTTATTTTCTGGATCGCTTTTTCCTGGATATACGATTTAACAGCTGATGGCTTTCAAAAAACAGATGACCGCCCTACCGATGAAGAAACCTTAAAATTAACCAATAAACGATTGAATAAAGTGATTGCCGGTTCGGTGGGAATCGCTGTTTTGTTGCTTGTTGTTGTTAGTTTTTGGGCGGGCTCCAATTGGAATAATGATAGCCCCAAAATTGATGTTAAAAAAGTTGCTGTGATACCCTTTGTTTATGAAACAGATGATAATGAAGAAGCTTATTTTAGAATCGGTATGACTGAAGACCTTATTGATGAGTTGTCAAAAGTTGATCAATTGATGGTGATTAGTCAGACCTCTACCCAGGTGCTAACTTCGGGTTTTCAATCTTCCAATACTCTTATCTCAAATGTAATTAAGGGGATAGATTATTTTGTAAATGGAAGAATTGAACGCCAAAACAACATGGTAACCGTTAATATGGAGCTGAAAGAATCCATAAATGCAGTACCGATTTGGCAAAAGAGCTATTCCAAAGACCTTTCAGAAGTGAGACCTTTGTTCGCCGAGATTTCCGCTGACCTTGCCCGGCAAATGAAAATTGTTGTGAAACCGTATGTTACCGAGCTTTGGACCGGTCTGAGATCGGTGAAACCCGAAACCTATGAGTTATACCTCAAAGGAAAATACTATACCAATAAATATACACCTTCAGATTGGGAACGTGGGATGGTATATCTGGAAGAGGCTTTAGACAGAAATCCTGCCGATCCATATGCCTATGCCTTTCTAGCCGAATCCTATATAAATATAGGGCATAGTCCTGATCCGCCTCCGGATGTATTCCCAAAAGCATTGGCAGCCGCCAAGCGAGCCATAGAGCTGGATTCTACAATAGCCTTGGGTTGGGCTGCTCTGTCGCATTACCACACCTATTTTGGTAGAGACTGGGTCTTATATGCTTTTGAACGGGCTAATGAATTGAATCCAAACCTGGCATATAATCATTACCACAGGGCTTGGTTCCTTGTATTATTTGGCAGAATGAATGAGGCGATTGAAGAACATAAACGCGCTCAGGAATTGGATCCTTTTACGCCCTTGCACACGGCATGGTTGGGAGGTATCTATAATATGGTTGGGCTATATGAAGAAGGTTTAATAGAAGCTGAAAAAGCATCTCAGATGGAGGGTGATTATGCATTGAGCATGTTTATCAAAGGAGGAATTTTTATAAACCAGGGCAAAGTTAAAGAAGGACTTGAAATTCTTAAAAATGCTTATGAAATTGATCCAGGGTGGATCATTGGATACGGTCCTGCCCTTATTGAAGCCGGTTATATTAAAGAAGGAAAGGCTATGATCAATGAAATGGAGAGCCTACCCCTAAATGGTTATCGCGCATTGGTTTTAGCCACTATGTATGATAAATTAGGAGATTTTGATAAAGCTTTTGAATACTTAAATTTTGATGAGAGACATGGCTGGTACCCATGGATAAGAGTCTTGTTCTTTTCTGATGAAATACGTAAAGATCCAAGATTCTTAAAAATCATCAGAGATATGAACTTACCAGACCCCGCTCCCTTGGTTTATCATCCGGAAGTGTAAATGGATTAAATTTCAGGGTTGAAAATGTTAAGGCCGGCGAGGCAGGTTTTTAGCGAAAAATCGAAATAAAAATGAATAAACTCAGGGTTATAGTATTGTTATTTCTTGTATTTGCCTGTGATAGCTTTCAGTCAGGCGACGAGAATATTGTTTCTTCTCACCCTTTTTTGGTTGGGGTTTGGGAAGGTGAGGGTATATTACTAGACACGGATGTAACTGAAAAGATGGGCAAAATTCCTATCAGGATTACTATAGAATCTGATGAGAAAATCGAACTAAGTATTGGAAACACTTTTGTAATTGATCCAAAAATTAAGAAGGCAGGGTTCGGATTTGAGATATTTGGTTTACTCGACTCAGAAATTAATGATGATATTCCCCTGAATAAATCCCATCTGATCATACTCTTGGTTATTCCCAAAGACGGTTCAGATGAAATTAACTATTCACTGGCCGACTTTCATTTAAAGACCAATTATATGTTTGATTTTAGCATGAGAGTAGGAGGGGTTCATTTAAAAAAACAAAGTAATTGAAAGACACTTTTGTAGAAAATTTGGTATTTTTCCTTGGCATTTAAGCTTTCCTTTTTGGATCTTCGACAATGCTCCAATGCTCCAATGCTCCAATGCTCCAATGCTCCAATGCTCCAATGCTCCAATGCTTGAATGCTTGAATAAACTATTATATCATTTTGTTTTCAGAATAAATGGGCGTGAAATATTGTTCTTTGTCCTTTTGCCTTGATGCAAAAGAACGAATCCGTCAGCTGACGGATTAATTCTCTGTAGCTTTCCCTCCTTATTTTCTCCACCGCAGCCCTAGCCGTTTCACTTCCGCCAGTAGTCGGACAAGTCTTGGCTGCTGCTGCCCACGCTAAAATAAGTCAGGAGCTAAGACGAGAATTTAAAGAGGTCGTTACGATCTCAAGAAACATTGTCAACTTGATCAGATTTTCTATAGGACGTAGCGCTGCACGCAGCAATAATGAACGAAGCAACGGAAGTGCGTTCGTACTGAAAGGGAGAACAAGCATGAAGTTGCGCTAGTGAATGGTGCGAAGCAACTGCGAAGCACATCACGAATACTTAAACCAATAGAAAAGGGATGAGTAATTGCCT
>RCNE010001118.1_pt1 | contig 14701 bp, 17 predicted proteins | sample 2041361 | NCBI WGS metagenome assembly RCNE01 (sample SAMN09708229, study PRJNA481090) | Marine sediment metagenome, whole genome shotgun sequencing project.
ACACCATCGCCCCATGACCGGTCGCTTGCAGCGTGGTGAATCTCATCGAGGACGACGATGCCATTCTCGACAACGCGACGAAGATGGTGCCGTGCCGATGCTGCCTGAGCGTACGTGACCACGATGCCGTGCATGTCGGCTGCGAGGCCGTCCTCTGGCCGCCACTCTGGCTCGAGGTGTAGACCGAAGCGCGCCGCCGATTCCGTCCACTGATGTTTGAGGTGAGCTGTTGGAACAGTGATGACCAAGGGCCTCGATTGGCCACCAAGCTCGGAACGAATCGCTGCCAAGGCAAATGTCGTCTTGCCTGCCCCTGGGCATGCAACCGCGAGGAAATCAGGCAGTGGCCGGTCGGCGAACGCGATCAACGCGTCACGCTGCCAGCGGCGGAGGGTCACAGTGGTCGCCATCGGAGCGATCAAACTATCGGGAGTTGTGAGCTGTGCCCGCCACCTCCCTTCGGAGCCCCGCGGGTAGGCACGAGCGGCCTGGCCCGAAGGGCCGAGAGCGGGAAGGTCTATGGGGCGTGCGGATATCTTCGTTTCCCATCCGCTGAGCCCCATAGAGTCGCGTGATGGAGTCGACCCTCTTTCACATCATCGACACGTCAATGTGGAACGACGCGCAACACCAGACCCACTATTCGCCGGCGTCTGTGGCTGCGGAAGGTTTCATTCATCTCTCACTGCGAAGCCAGGTCCTGCGACCGGCCAACCTGCTCTATCACGGTCGAAACGACCTGCATCTTCTGGTGATCGACGCGGCAAGGATCGACGCCGAGGTGGTGATGGAGCCTGGCTCGCATGGCGAGACCGAGCTATTCCCGCATCTCTACGGAGAACTCAACCTCGACTCGGTCGACCGGGTGGTCAAGTTTCCCTGCAACGGTGACGGCACGTTTTTGTTGCCCGTCGAGCTCTGACTACTCGCCGCTGTCGAGCTTTTTGAGCGCTGCTTTGATGACGTCTCGTGCCTGTTCAAGATTCTGGCGCGAGTCCTGTTCGGCTTCGGTGAGATTGGCGAGCGTTGCTTGCGCCTTGACGAGCATCTCTTCGCTGCGAGCTTCGGCTTCCGTCTCCGCCTTTGACCCGAGCTCGTCGGCTGCTGCCTGAGCATTCTTGCGGGTTGTTTCGGCTTCGTCATTCGCGTTGGCCAGTGTCGCTGCTGCCTCGGTTCGGTCGGCTTCAGCAGCCGCGAGTGCTTCTTCGTGAACGCGATCGACCTCGGCCCGCTTTTCGGAGGCATAGTCGTCAGCAGACCCTCGAACGTCGGATCCGTACTCTTCGGCTTCGGTCCGGACCTGGGCTGCGCGCTCCTCGGTGCGGCTAATGAGTTCAGCCGCTGCCTGTTCATGCGCCAGGCGGTCGGACTCGATGTCGAGTCGTACCTGGTCGACCAGCGTTCGTGCCTCGACCTCGGCATCACTTCGGATCTTGAATGCGCTCTCTTGCGCTTGGCGCAACATGAGCGAAATCTCGTTGCCCATGCGATCGAAATTGTCGACCGAACCAGTACTTGCTGAGAACATGTCGTCGTCATCGGTGTCAACGGTGCCCGAATCAGCCTCCGGCTCCGGTTCCGGTTCTTCTACTACATCGACAATCTCTGGTTCGTCTTCGTCGACGACATCGGCGACGATTATGTCAGCGTCCGAGCGAGCAGCGGCATTGAAGGCCTGGAGCTCGTCAGCCACACCGCCGAGAAAACGGTGGACTTCTCCGCGCTCGTACCCCTTCTTGACGATGCTGAAGGTTTTGTTGCGTAGGTCGTCCGGGCTCATCGCCATCGTGGATTGTCTCCTCAGGGCCGTGCTGTTTGCAGATCGGTCCAGTGTTCGCCCTGTTTTAGCGGCGTGACACACCTTTTCTACAACTGGCGACCCAAGGCCACCGAGCGCGATAAATATATCGAACTCCAACGCTTAGGGTCGGGTATTCCATCAGTCTTCCGCGAGCTCGATCGGCACGACAGCTTGGACGATCTCGATCTTTGCCGTCAGCATTTCGGTATTTGGGACCAACGTCACCTCGTTGGCACTCGTGAGCTGTGTCGAGGTGGAACCGATTGCGCGAATCTCGCCTTCGGCGGACCCGACACGAACAGTGTCGCCAATGTTCAGCTCATGGCGAAGTGCTCGTCCGGCCGCGACCTGTTCGGCGACCGCCTGACCGCCGAGTCCGGCTAGTAGAGCAACCGTGAGGGCAAGTCCGAAGAAGATCGATCCGACTGCGACCAAGATGATTGTGGTGTCGACGCCGAGCTGGGTCGACGCAATGACGAGCGCGAACCCCGTGATTGCGTACTTGACAAGAACCGGCACCCGCCGTCGAACGGCAGGAGAGACGTGCCCAAGACTTCGAGCCACGCCTGCTTCGGCAATGGCGCCGATGATGTTGCCGACGATCAGCACGATCGCGGCAGACAAGGCTCGAGGCAAAAACCGGACGACGTCTGTCGACAGTTGGTCGAGCGCGGTTTGTTGAACGATGCCGAGTGCGATCACGAGCGAGGCGATCAAGATGAGCGAAAACGCCAGTGTGGCAACCGCGCCGGCCGATGTCTGCACGGCCTCTGGGCGAGACTCATTTCCTGCCAGTCGGCGAGCGAGCGCTGCAGCAAGCGAGCCGAGGACGAACCCCGCAACGATGACAATCAGCGCTGCGATTGCGCTGGTGTCGGTTTGGGCGAGCACGATCATGGCAGGGAGCGTAGAGCGGTTCGCCACGATCTGCCCAGACGATCGCCTTGCCGTCTGACGTCAGTCGTCGTGCACGTCTGGGTCGGGATCACGGTCGAAGAACAATCGGCTGGCCTCGACGGGAACCCCAAGCATGGCGCCGAACAGATCTGCGTCGCGACGGTCCTGCAGTCGGCGCGCGATTCGTGCGCTCACGCGGTCATGAAGATCGTCTGGAGGCTTCAACAGTCTCAACAGTGCTGGCTTGAGGTCTGCTGTTTCCGGTTCGCTGATCTCGTCGAGGCTCGACGCACACACTTCACACGTGTCGATGTGGTCATCGAGAGCGGTATTGCTCCCATCGAGCCACACCGTCAGTTCCTGGTGGTTCGGATGACGTGCCATCAGGGCCTCCATCCTTCCAGCGCTGACGCCAGAACACGTCGCGCCCTGAGCAATCGCGTCTTCACCGTTGGCAGACCAACCTCGAGAATCTCTGCGATTTCGTCATAACTCAATCCTTCGATCTCGCGAAGGACAACAATAGATCTCGACAACTCATCGAGTTGGTCGAGCGCTTCTTCAAACGCATCGATCGAGAGACGGTCGACGACGCTGCGCTCCGTTGTCGATTCGCTGGCACGCTCCGGGAGCAAATTGGGGTCACGAACTTCTTCTCGACGTTTGCGAAGAGTGGAGATCGCCGTGTTGTGGGTGATCCGGAGCAGCCACGATCGCAAGGATGACTCCCCCCGGAATGTCGGGAGGGCGTTCCAAGCCTTCAAGATCGCGTCCTGTGAAACATCCTCGGCAAGGGCCGAGTCTCGGACAACAGAGAAGGCAACGCGATACACGGCATCAAGATGCTCGCGGACGAGCGCTTCGAGTTGCTGTTCGGGGGTGAGATTGGTCGACATCGTGGATTTGGAGTGGTCGCGGCTTGGCCCGGAACCCGCCGACACCGTAGCTGTCCTGCTGGTTTGGTCGACAATCCCGAACCGCTCTGGGGCTCCCGGCTTCGACGCCAGCGACAGTCGAGCAATCGTCGGGAAGATGGTCCCGGGCCGGAGAGATATCACGGCGATGCTCATATGGTTTCGACGATTCGGCGACGCGATTGGTCGCGAGAGAGACCAAATTGTTTCTACTGATGCCGGAGAGAAATTTCCTTCAATTTGCGCGACTTCTCTCAAGGGTGAAGCGTCGACACCAATACAAAACCATTTATCCCTTGGAGGGAACCCACATGTGGCAGGAAATTAAAGACTCTTTCACGGACGTGATTCAGTCATTCATCGACTTCATACCCGGCCTCGTGGCCGCAATTCTTCTTCTGATCATCGGTCGCTTCGTCGCCCGCTTCGTCGCAGAACTCTTTCACAAACTGCTCAAAGCCCTGAGCTTCGACGCCGTCGTTGACAAAAGCGGCCTCGGCACACACGTCGAACGAGCCGGTTATCCAGACTCAGGTCTGCTGCTCTCGAAGATCGTCGGCTGGATCATCATGTTGATCTTCGTCCAGATGGCTGTTGGTCGTCTCGGCATCGATTCGATCGAAGAACTCGTCAACACCTTCGTGACGTGGATCCCGAACGTCATCGTCGCCATCATCTTGGTCGTCATCACCGGAGCGGTCGCCAACTTCGTGCACGGCATCATGGCTCCATCGATGAACGAGATCTCCGCAGGTGACGTGATCTTGAAGATCGTCGTTGCCGCTATCTGGATCACCGGCGGCATGATCGCCTTCCGTCAGCTCGGTTTCGGCGCCGAGATCGTCGAACAACTCTGGACCGCCATCACGACCGGCCTCGCCGCAATGCTCGTCATCAAGTTCGGTGTCGGTGGCATCTGGGCAGCACGTGACCGCTTCTGGCCAAAGGTGTACGACGCAATCGAGAAGTAGTCGAGAAGTAATCGCATGTGACGATGACCCTGGGTTCGCCCAGGGTCATCTGCTGTTTTGAGTGACGTTTCTCGGGTTGTTAGAGATCTTCGATCAGGTGAAAGGCTTCACCGAATTCGAATGACTCCCCAGAGGCCATGATCCGCATTTGTTCGAGCTCGCGATCTCGAAATGCCGCGGTCTCATCGTCGGGGTCATCGGTGATGACCATCGTTGTTTCGAATTGGCTTTCATGGGCGAGAAGAGCATCGATCTTGGCCTCAGTGAAACCCGTGGCGTCCTCGACGTGATCAGGAGCTTCGCTCTCGAACAACAAGAGCATCTCGGGGCGATGGCGCGGCAGCGCGAGTTCAGGAAAGAAGAAAGGATCCCGCGCGGCCACGATGCCTTCGACGGCCAGGAATCCAGCATGGCGGTGGTCGGGATGAAGGCGCCACCGTTTCCAGGGGTCGTGTCCGAACACCACGTCGGGTTTGGCGAGTCGAATGATCCGAGCGACTTCCCGGCGTCGGTCGAGGTCGGCCGACAATTCCCCGTCAACAGCGTCGAGAAACCAGACTTTGCCCGTGGCGCCGAGACGGCGCGCCGCCTCGATCTGTTCCGTCTGGCGAATACCAACCAATGCGTCGGTGTCTGCACTTTCATCCCACGTGCCCTTCGAACCGTCGGTGCAGATCAGGTGATCGACCACACAACCCTGGGCCGACCATTTGGCCAATGTCGCCCCGCATTCGAACTCGATGTCGTCGGGGTGCGCGGCGATTGCGAGGGCACGGTCGGGTACCGCGAGGTCCGTCATCTTGGGGGTTCCTTTTCGGTCGTGGAGAACTGGTGAACGTGTGATTCGAGTGTTGAACCGACGAGGTCATCGGGATGATCGATGTCCCACGAGAGCGCCGGGTCATCGATGATGACCGGTTCGATATGAAGACGTCGGGCGATGTCGACATGAGAGGCGAACGAACCTGAGCCGTAGGCGAACGTGAAGGTGATGTCGGTTGGGAGGCACATCACGTTGGTTCCGTCCCGATGTCGGTCGGGAACAATAGAAATTCCGGCGCCGCGGTCGACGGGCCTGAGTTCGGTCGCATGTGGGAGGTCAGCGTGCGCCACGATCAGACGGGAGTAGCCAAGAGATCGAAGATGATCCCTACCCTCGGAGATCGCGCGGTTCAGCCCCGGTTCGGCCGGCCGGAGGTCCATCGCTCCTCGTTCTTGTGCCCACCGTGCAACGGTGGGTGAGTCGTGCACGACCAGCACGTCGAGGCCACCCGCCGCATCCAAAACGGTCGACGCCATCGTTGCGATCAGCCTCGCCCGATCAGCTTCGCCATAGACCGATGAGAGCCGAAGTTTGCCTGCACTGAGCGAACGCAAAGGAATCAAGACGGCAGTCGGACCGACGTCACGAGTATCCGACTGAGGAAGGCTCATGTCACGAGTCTAGGGTTCGCAACCATGAGGTCTTTGCGTCAGGTGCTCCGTCCATCGACCGTGGATGTACCGCCAGCATCGATGACACCGCAATCGTGGAACACGCTGAGCACGATCGGCGCAGGCTCGGTTGCTGACGTCGACGCTCGAGGCGTGATCTTCCCCCGCACGCGCCCATTGTCGGTCGAGGTGTGGTTTGGTGCAGGAGACAGATGGGTGCAAGGCGGCGCTGACGCCGGAGTTCGCCAATCTCGAATCGTTGGACTTCCAATTATCGAAACCCGCCAACGAGTAGGTGATGGCGACATCGTGCAGACCGCGTGGGCCGATGAGTCCGGTGACGGTCGCGGACGCGTGATCGTGGAGCTGAAGAACGAGACCGACGTGGCTGTAGTCGCGGCGATTGTCGTTCGTCCCCGACGACTCCTCGGCGGTGCAGGCGCCATATCGGAGGCTCGTGTTGCTGACACATTGATCGTGGCTGATCGCCTCCCGATCGTCGAACTGACCCGACAGCCGGGCGACGTTGCGGTGGCCATCGATGAAGGTTCAGCACTGCTCGATCTTCTCCGGTTGAGCAACACGTCACTTCTCGGTCACGATCAGATCACCGACGAGACGCAACGAGCATCCATCGCTGCGATGATTCCCCTCACGCCCGGCATAAACCGCCAGATCCATGTCCTCGATGGTCGAGAGGCCTCGACAGTCGCCGCTGCGCCACTAGACCGAGTTGTCGCTGGATGGCGCTCGCATCTCGACGGCGCGATGGAAATAGACCTTCCCGGCTGGCCGAAACACGTGCCCCCTGCATTGTTGTCGAGCCTTATCGGCGCGGTTGCCGACGAGGGGCCGCCGCTTGGGTCGATCTCCTGGCAGCCGCGCGATGACGCAACGATCGCCGTTGCCCTTGGCACCGCTGGTATTCACTGGGCGGCAGCGGCCGTGATCGATCGGTTGTTAGTCGACGTGGCCGAGGGCGTGTTGCCACGCGCTGATTGGCCGAAGGTGGCTGCGGCGATGTGCACGGTCTTAGGCTCGACCACCGGAGATGAGGTCATTGCACGCCACGGAGATACTGCGGTCACGATCGCTGGTGACGTCCTGACGCGTGCATCGGGAACCGCGCTCGATCGACCGCTCGTTGATGTCGTCCGGGTTGCGCATGGCGAAGCCGCAGCGAACGATGCACGCTCGATTGACGGAAAGTGCGCTGCACCCGAGACGCTGGTTGAGCTCGGCCGCCTCGGCGTTCGACTCGGGGCCACCACAAATGACCTCAGTGCAGCTCTCGATGCTGCGGCAAAACCCTTCGATGTTTCTGATGTGGCGCTCGCAATGGTTGCCTCGGCGCAGACCGATCGCCGGTTCAACGGGGTCGTTCCAGTCCGTGCGCTAGCGGGATCGACCTGGCGATGGGCACACGATGGATGTGGTGACAGCCCTCATGCCCGTGCGGCGCTTGCGATCGGCCTCCGCTCCTTGTGTGTGGCGACATGGGACGACGTCATCGACATTCTTCCTGGTATGTCGGCGGCATGGCTTGGGCAAAACCTTCGAGTGGCTCGGATGCCGACGCCCGCAGGTCCGTTGTCGTACGCAATCCGATGGCATGGCCCACGACCTGCGCTCCTCTGGGAGCTCGACGCCAACCCAAGGGATGATTTCACGCTCACCTGCGCGTCGATCGACCCGTCGTTTCAGACCTCAGATCCTAAGGGCGAGACACTTTTGCAGGAACCGACGCACCTGGTTGGTTCGTGATGGCTACAACTGTGCGCCAACTGCGCGGAGCGCTCAAAAAGTCATCACCTGGGCTCCGTGAGGAGCGCGAGCTCTGGGACTCGGGTGTGGAGTTCGTCGCGGGCATGGACGAGGTCGGGAAGGGTGCATGGGCGGGCCCGCTCACCGTTGGAGCGGCAATCGTTCCGAAGGATCGCCGGATCTACAAGGTCCGCGACTCGAAGCTGCTCACCGAAGCCGAACGTGAGGCAATGTTCGATCGTATTGCGAACTGGTGCGATGCATGGGCGGTTGGTCATGCAAGCCATGCCGAGTGTGATGAGCTCGGGATGTCGGCGGCGCAACGGCTCGCAGCGCGCAGAGCCCTCGATGGGCTGGGTGTGCATGCTGAACGAGTGCTTCTCGACGGAAAGTGGGACTTCGTCGGAGGTGGCCGTGCAAAGACGATCGTTCGAGGTGAGCGAGTGAGCCTGTCGATTGCGGCGGCCAGCATCTTGGCCAAGGTGACCCGGGACCGAATCATGCGAGACATGGACGAACACTTTCCGGCGTTCGCCTTTATGGAGAACAAGGGGTACCCGTGTCACCGTCACCGTGCCGCACTCCAGATGTTGGGACCGACCACGATCCATCGCCGGAGCTGGGCGTTCATGGACTCGCTGGCCTGGCGAGGGATCACCCGATACGTGCCAGATGACGGACAAGGCACACTGTTCGTATGACCGCACGCCTGTTCCAGTGGTCTCTTGTCGCCTGGACCCTCGGGATCTGGGGGAGTCGGATACGAAACATCGTCGTCGATGACGAACCCGAACTCGCAGCGCGCGTCGTCTCGCTTCTCGTGGCGCTCGTACTCATCGGCTCGGCTCTGCTGCTGGCGTTTGGTCTCATTCGGTCGGCACACTGGACGCGATCTGCACTTCTTGTGCTCGCAGTTCTTGGCGTCTTGCGATTCAGCGTGCGAGGGCCGTTCATCTTGCTCGACGACCAGTGGGACACAGGTTTCAAAATCGTGCACACCATTCTCTGGACGGTGACCGTTGCCCTCAGCCTCTTCGCTTGGCGAGAGCACAAGCGCGCCGAGGCTTCGTATTCACCGGAGGCTCCGTAATCACCGACCTGGCGGCTACGATTCGGGCATGGGCCAGCTCGTATCAGTCATCGAAAAGCCATCACATCGTCCCGGGATTGTTCGGTACGTCTTAAACCGTGCGTTGACAGGTATGGGCCACGAGCGCTTCACCATGAACAACGAACCGACCGGCGATCGACCTCCCGATGAACTTGCACGTCGTCTCTTGGCGACGGGTCAGGTCGCAGGCGTGTCACTCAACGGGAATGTCGTGACGATCGAGCTGTCAGCCGACGACTCGAACGGGTTGAAGGACATCATCGTCGACCTCTACACGTACTACGTGCCTGGTGTCGAGATCCCCACAGATGAAGAGCTCATGGCTCAGGTCGAGGGCTGATCGGCGATCGTGTCGAGCTGATGCTGCATCACCCATGCATGCATAGCAATTCCCGATGCCACTCCGGCATTGATTGACCGGGTCGAACCGAACTGAGCGATTGAACACACGAGGTGAGAAACCTCGCGGACCTCCGCGGAGAGCCCGGGTCCTTCTTGTCCGAAGACGAGCACGCAGGCTTCGGGGAGTTGTGTGTGTTCGAGTGGCATCGAACCCGGCAGGTTGTCGATACCGATGACCGGCAATTCGTTCTGTGTTGCCCACGTGACGAACTGCTCGACGGTTGCGTGGTGAAAGACGTGGTGATACCGATCGGTGACCATCGCACCCCTGCGGTTCCACCGCTTCTTGCCAATGATGTGCACGGCAGCGGTGTTGAACGCGTTGGCGTTGCGGACCACTGTGCCGATGTTGAAGTCGTGCTCCCAGTTCTCGATCGCAACATGCAGCGGAGATCGAAACGAGTCGAGGTCGGCAACGATTGCATCGTGGGCCCAGTACCGGTATTTGTCGACCACGTTTCGCCGATCGCCCTCGGCCAATAGCTTCGGGTCGAGGTGGGCGCCAGCGGGCCACGGCTCAGGGTGTGGGCCAACGCCCACCGCAGTCTCGGAGTCGTCGGCCACAGCGACATCGTAGGGCGGTGTCAACGTCGGGGCGGCCTATGGGGGGCTGCTCTACCAGTCGGGGAGTGCAGGGTCGGCAGCAGCATTGGTCGCCTTTGGCTGGGCATTGCGCTCGACCAGAGGCGGCGTGGCGATTCCTAACTGTGGAGCCGACCCGAGCGGCTCTTCAGGAATGTCGATCTTGGTGCGGTACCAGTCAGCTGCTGAAGCAACGTTCTCCGAGTACTCGAGGTCGTGGTTGTAGGCAAAGAAGGCCCGCGCCTGGCCTTTTGCCGTAGCCATCGATCCAGCTGCAGTGCACAGATATTGCGCTGATGCGAGCGAAGCATCGTAGATGTTGTTCGGGTCGCTCTCGTCGTCGAGGTTGGCGTCGACATCGTACTGGTTCCACGTCTGCGGGATGAACTGCATTGGCCCGACCGCACGGTCGTACGTTGCATCGCCGTCGAGGCGTCCGCCATCGGAGTCTTTGATGAGTGCAAGTCGCTTCACGACGGGGACAGGCGCCGCCGCAGCGGCGGCGGGTGTTGCTCCGGCGGATGTTGCGTCGACTATGGGCTCCTCGGTTGGAGGTAGTCCGGCGGGAGAGTTGTCAGCGGTTGGGACGGACACCTCGATCTCGATCACCTCGGTGCGGTCGCTCGCATCGGGCAGATCGGTGCCTGCGAGGAGGAACTCCGCACCTTCGAGAACTCTGCCATCGAGCGCGGGCCCGGTGATCTTGTCTGTCGTGTCGCCGTTGATGTCGAGGGTCGACTGTCCAAAGTACCCGTGAATACTTTCGATCTTTCCGATGCCAGCGAGCATCCACCAGCCGATTTGGCAATTGGGGTTCTGCTCTTCCTGGATGCGTGACGCAATCACGTATGCATTGAGGGCAACCAGTGGAATATCGGTTCCTTCGACGAACTGCTCAAGTCGCTGATGGAGCGTGTACTTGTACGTGGCCGATGTCTGCTCGGAGAGTTCTTGCATCGATCGAAGGTCTCGCAACAGATTCAGGCGATCGCGTCGTAGGGACCGCAGCTCGCTTCGGATGACGCGGAGGTCCTCCTCGAGCCCTGCTCGGCGAGCTTGACGTTCGGCGAGTTCAGCCTCGCGGTCGGCGATTTGTTGGAACTGGTCGTCGCGGACTTCGTCGGTTACGACGCGGGTCTCGCTCAACTCCGTATCGGGCAGGCTAAGTGCGGTGTCGAGCTCGTCTTCGGAGATGAAGGCACGGACCGCGAATTCGGCGATTGCCGTGTTGAGGATCAAGACCTCGTAGGCCAGGCGCGCTTCTTCGGCGTGTTCGTGATCGATGGCATCGTTGAGGATCTGGACCCGCGGCCGACGTTCGCTGATCTCATGTGCGGCACGGGTGGTGTCGCGGTCGAGTGTTGCGATGACCTGCAGAACGCGGACGTGATTGTCGACGAGTGGTTGAAGGGTGTCGTCGGAGACTGCGACCCAGTCGACACCTGACGCGAAGACCGTGCTGTCGTGGAGTTCAGCTACATCGAAGTCAGGTGGGTCCTCGAGGGTTGTTGGATCGAGGCCGAGGGTGACAACGGGGTCGATCCAAGGTGCATCGATGTCGAGAACTGGTTCGTTCGTTGGGTACCCGAAGACGTCGTCGAGTTCCTGAGCAACGGCGACATCAGGGAGGAGAAGCCCCACTGCGATGAGCGCGACAAGAACGACGCGCGGTACACCGCGACGGAGACACATAATTGTGTGTTCGGCACGTCTGCCAGGTTCTTGAGCAGCCCAGAACGCAGGTAGGAGAGCCTCTAGTGGACAATGGCCCCTAGGAGAAGATGTCCGTCTAGCCGTCTGAGTTCGGCTTCGAGCTTCCAGGCTTGGCGGCGGGCTGACTCGATTGAGTCGCGTGAGACGTCGGCGGCTCGTCGAGCAACGATGGCTCGAGCGTTGAGCTCATCGACCAAGCGATCGATTCGTCGCAGTCCCGTCAGATACTCGTCCTCGTGCTGGTCGAGCCGGCGGCGGCTTTGATCGGCAGCTCTGCCCTCCCAAGTGGAGCGGGTGTGGAGGGCTCTGAGCGGGTCGAAGATGCCTCGGATTTGGGACAACTCATCATCGAGAAGGCGCGCTGTTCGGCCCGCATCTTCGGCTTCGGTCTCGAGCCGGGAGGCGCTGTCACTCCACTCGCGTATCGTCGCGTACGTCTCAGTGAGCTGTATTTGGTGGTGTTCCGTGGCTGCATCGGCGGCTGGCATATATTGAAAAGCATTGAAACACATCCAAATGGATACTGGCAAATGGAGTTTGCATAAAGCGAACAAATGTTCGATACTGGTGTCATGGGGTTGCCACTAGAGCTGCACGATCAAGTTCAACGAATCGCGCCAACCGTGCTCGCGGCCGAACAGATTCTTCCAGTCCCAGAGATCTTTCATTCGTTGTTACCTGGTGGCGGTTTGCAACGTGGCTGGACGACCCGAGTCGACGGAGGGTCGACTGCACGGGCATTGGCCTGGGCAATGCTCGGCCAGGTCACGACATCGGGTGGATGGATTGCGGCGGTTGATGTGTCAGGCATCAGTTTGGGGGCTGCGAGTGAGGTGGGGGTCGCGATCGAGCGCGTGCTGATCGTCACCAGCCCAAATGGTGAGTCATGGTCTGCAACGATTGGTGCGTTGATTGGATCTGTCGACGTCATCGTGTTCGGGTCGCCAAAACATCGGGTGCAGCCACGCGAATACCGGCGGATGGCGTCACGATGCCGAGAACGAGGCACGGTACTGGTCGAACTCTCGTCGGGAACTGAACCACAATTGCAATACGACGTTTCGTTTTCCGTCGAACCTCGTCAATGGCATGGATTGGGCCAGGGGTTCGGTCGGCTGCAGTCGCGAGATCTCGACGTCTCTGCAACCGGCCGGCGTCTGCCAGGCGGCGTTCGTCGTGGACGGTACGAACTTCCATCGGCCGACGGAACACTTCGTTTCATCCCCCCAGATGTGACTGCCACGATCACCGAGTTGCATCGGTACGGCCGAGCGCAGCGGTGAATCGATATGGTCGAGCGCGGAGGTGACCGTTCCGCGTATCGCTGCGGTGTGGTGCCCCGATTGGCCCGTGGTTGCTGCAGGGATTCCACCTGATGAAGCCGGCGCGGTGTTGCACGCCAACCGTGTTGTTGCATCGTCCGAGGCTGCAAGATCGGTTGGCGTTGTTCGAGGGCTTCGCCGGCGCGAGGCCCAAGGGCGATGTCCCGAACTGATCATTGCCGAACGAGACATGGCGTCAGAAGCGCGAGCCTTCGAAGTTGTTGCCTCAGCAATCGAAACATTTACTCCCCGGCTTGAACTCACCCAACCCGGAACCTGCGTGTTTCCGACACGAGGCCCCTCGAAGTATTTTGGTGGGGACCTGGCGCTGTCCAACCTGCTCGTCGATGCCATAGATGATGTCCTCGATGGGCGAACACCTTGCAACATCGGTGTTGCCGATGGTCTGTTCGCAGCCCGTGTTGCTGCCAGGTCGCGTACGGGAGGTCCCTGCATCATCGAACCTGGGTCGAGTCCTGAGTTCTTGGCCCCTCTTCCAATCACCGTGCTCGATCAACCCGACCTCACCGGTGTGTTGTGGCGTCTCGGTCTGCGGACCCTTGGTGATTTCGCTGCACTCGACGCAACAGACATCATGGGTCGTTTTGCACGTGAAGGGTTGTTGGCGCACCGACGAGCATCAGGTCTCGATGATCGCTTGGCCGATGTCACCGATCCTCCTGAAGACATGGAGGTGTCTCTGGTGCTCGAGCCCCCCGTCGATCGAATTGATCAGGCAGCGTTTGCTGCACGACAGCTGGCATTGGAGCTCCACGAGAAGCTGCAACGTCGTGGAGCAGCATGTAGCAGGGTGACCATCGAAGCAGAGAGCGAACATGGGGAGCGGTTCGTCCGCGGGTGGAGACATGAAGGTGCATTGTCGGTAGCAGCATTAACCGACCGGGTTCGATGGCAACTTGATGGATGGCTCCAAGCTGCACCGACGGTTCGTCCCTCCGGGGGGTTGGCGTTGTTGATCTTGCGCCCAGAAAATCTCATCCCTGCGTCAGGTAGGCAACTGGGATTCTGGGGTGGAGAAACCGAAGCTGATCAACGAGCTGGCCGCGCTGTTGCGAGACTCGAGGCGCTCGTCGGTGTTGACAATGTGCAGATCGCAGAATGGAAAGGTGGACGGGAAACCGACGACATGATTCGTTTGTTGCCCGCCAGCACCATCGATCTGAACGATCGACAGTTGAACATGTTCGATGAACGACCATGGCCTGGGCAGATCCCGGCACCATCGCCCGTCGAGCTTTTCTCGAGGCAGCCAATACATGTTGTCGATGCCAACGGTGTCCCGATTGCAGTCTCCGGACGAGGTGAGGTATCGGCCCCTCCGGCACAGATGTCTCGTGATGAAAAACGTTGGCGACAGGTAGTTGCCTGGGCTGGTCCATGGTTGCTTGATGAACGTTGGTGGGACGCCGATCGTGCCCGACGCCGAGCACGATTTCAGCTGATCGACGAAGAGGGTGAGGCAATCTTGGCGTACGTCGAGTCGGGGATGTGGTGGCTGGCTGGGACCTACTAGGCCCTGGTCGATAGTGTCATGACCTATGAGCGAAGAACGCGAACGTCTCGACTGGGAAACATACGGAAAGGCCGCTCGACAACTTGCCGTTCAAGTGGCCGAAGACGATTACCGGCCAGACATTATCTTGGCCATTGCTCGAGGAGGTCTGTTCGTCGCTGGATCTCTCGGGTACGCGCTCTCGGTGAAGAATCTCTACGTGATGAACGTCGAGTTCTACACCGGTGTCGATGAGCGTCTCGACGTCCCGACAACC
>RCNE010001513.1_pt1 | contig 14694 bp, 12 predicted proteins | sample 2041361 | NCBI WGS metagenome assembly RCNE01 (sample SAMN09708229, study PRJNA481090) | Marine sediment metagenome, whole genome shotgun sequencing project.
ATCGCTCTGGGACCATCTTATCTACCTGCTCGAGGGCCGTGCAGGCGAGCAGATAATTACTCCGCGGATATTTTCGAGTTCATCGGGAGGTCGGCGAGACGCCTTGAGAATCGACGTCTTCGGATCCACATCAGCATCGCTACGAGTGCACACACCAGGGAGAACGATGTGAGAAACAGTCCTTTGATGAAGCTGCCGGAAGCAAAGCTGAGCACGACCACCTGTTCACCGACAGGTAACCGGAGTCCTATCAGGCCGGGACCGACCGGCCCCAGCTGTTCGACTGTTCCGGAGGTCACGACCCATCCTTGGTGGAAGCGTTGGTTGACAAGGACGACGCCGGGCTCGGCCAACTCAACTTTGAGGCGCAACTCGTTGACCCCTACGAACAATTCAACTTCCTGGTGCGTGTCGAGTAGATAGGCGGGCGGGGCTGAGGGATCGACGATGAGATCGAACGGCATCGAACGGTAACAGTTCAAGATGCCCTTGTTTTTAGCAACCAACGGCAACATGTCACGCGGGTTGCCGATACCGTGGACGAACTGATCATCTCGATCTTCAATCGACGTGGGAACGACAGGACGAGGTACGATCATGTCGTTGAGCAGCGGCGCCAGGGCGAATTTCAGCATGCCCGCCGTCACGAGCAACAGGACCGCGACCGCAACCGCAGCCGCCGCTCTCGCCCTTGCGATGCCTATCCGGTTGGTCAGATAGCTCTGGAGGTCGCGGAAAAGGGCGTTACCGCCCACCATCGAGAGCATCGCGAGTCCTATCAGAATCAGGATCACGAATCGATAGGGCGCTCGGACCATGTGAAACGGGGGGATGCCTCGAAGCAGAGTCCAGGGAGCGAAGCCGGCAAAGTTGCCGAACATCAAAACCAGCCCGAAGATCATGACCAGGAATAGGGGCAAACGCCAGGGTCCCCGAGATCGAACGGCGCCATAGGCACCGAGCAGCCAGGGCATCACACCCGAGAATGCGCCGTAGGCACCCCAAACGCTGTGGGGAAACACGCGCCGAAAATTGAGATAGAGGTCATGTTGATCGAGATGGAACAAGGCGTCGTACGCCATCCGAAACGTCAGAAAATCATGATCATCCACGATTCTCGGGGTGGTCTGCAGAAGCTCCATCATAGGCCACAGGCGAACCGCGCACAGAGCCGCCGAGCACGATCCCCACAGGAGCAGCAGATAGATCGGACCGGCGTCGCGGGCGCGAATGCTTGCGACAAGCGCCATCCCGCCGAGAAAAAACGCTGCGAACATGAGGACGAGCACGCTGTCCTCGAGAATCATAAGGCTGACGATGGTCGAACCGAGGATCCACCTGTAAGGGGAGGGGGTCCCGGTTCGCAGCCCGGCGCGACGAGCATCCGATTGGTAGATCTCCTCGATCAACAGCGCGACCAGGATGGGGACAAGCCACAGCGCGAAGAACGTCGTCTGGCCGTGGAGCATCCGAAACGCTACGAAACCATTGCCCGCCCACACCACGCATCCGAAGAGAGCGGCCGGCTCCGGCAGGCGCAATGCGCGGGCAAGCATGAGAAAGCCGATGGTCGAAAGAAGCACATGTAACAGCAGTTCAATCTTGAACTGGTGCGTTGGGTTGAGAAAAAGACCGAGAACGTTAAACGGCGAAAGGCCTCCCGACTGCGGATTTGCTAGGCCCATGATCCCACCGCAGAGGTGGGGCATCCAGTGCAGGATCTCTCCCTCTTGGAGCGCGGTATTGACGGCGAGTTGCCAGGTGAAGAACTGATCGAAGTCGACGCCGCCGTAGCTGTCCGGAGGCCAGAGATGGGGCGAGATCAACCACAGACTCAGCAGGGCGCCGAGACCCCAGACAACGGAGGCTGCTATCGATTTCTTGAGGGTCGGAGGACCGCTCTCCACCGCCGAAGCCTATCACGGTGCCGGTCGACCAAGATGGTGCATGGATCAGATTTTCGACTGTAGCACCCGCGCCGAGGGCCTCTTCTGACGCGAACCCAGCCCCTCAAAGGCGCGAAGTATCTGGCGAAACTCGTCGCGATCCATACGCCCAAAGTAACACCAAGCTCCTTTGAGGTGGCTCACACCTCAAGGTCGCGCGCCTCTGGCAACTCACCGGCGGCTTCGAGCAGCGGCCGGACGTGGTCTCTCAGATACTCGGCGACCTGCTCGGGGGCGCGGCCGATGAACCGGGTGGGATCCATCAGCGCGTCGAGTTCGGCGCGGTCGAGGGGCACCTCACCAGATCGAGGAAGGGGTTGGCCTCACCGCTCTCCAGTACCGCCTTCGTAGATTCGCGGGAGTGAAGACGGAGGCGTTCATGAAGTTCCTGGCGGTCGCCGCCGCGCTTAACGGCCTCCATGAGAATCGCCTCGGACGCCATGAACGGCAGTTCTTCGTTGAGGTTCCTGGCCACCATGGCCGGGAAGACCTGGAGCCCGTCGGCGACGTTGTGCTGGACCCTCAGGATGGCGTCGGTGGTGAGGAATGCCTCGGGGATGGCCATCCGCCGGTTGGCCGAGTCGTCGAGGGTGCGCTCGAGCCACTGGGCGGCGGCGGTCTGGGCCGGGTTGGCGGCGATGTTGATCAACCACCGGGCCAGTGCGGTGACCCGTTCGGACCGCATGGGGTTGGCCTTGTAGGGCTGGGCCGAGGAGCCCACCTGACCCGAGGCCATGGGCTCGCGGACCTCTTTGAGCCGGGCGAGGAGGCGGATGTCGGTGGCCATCTTGGCCGACGACTGGCCGATCCCCGAGAGGACATCGAGGACAAAGGCGTCGACCTTGCGAGGGTAGGTCTGGCCGGTGACATCGTAGGCGGATTCGAAGCCGATCTTCTCGGAGACCAGGCGCTCGAGCTCCTTCACCTTGTCGTGGTCGCCATCGAAGAGATCGAGGAAGGTGGCCTGGGTGCCGGTGACGCCCTTGACGCCCCGCGCCTTGAGGCGTGAGCGTTCGAAGCGCAGCCGCTCGAGATCGAGAACGAGGTCCTGGAGCCACAGGGTGGCGCGTTTGCCCACCGTGGTCGGCTGCGCCGGCTGGAGGTGAGTCATCCCGAGACAGGGCTCCGGCGCCCAGCGCTCGGCAAAATCGGCCAGAGCCGCGATGACCGCTAGCAACCGGGTCTCCACCAGAGCCATGGCGTCGCGGGTGATGCACTGCTCGGAGTTGTCGCCGATGAAACAACTGGTGGCGCCGAGGTGGAGAATCGGTTTCGCCGCCGGGGCGTGCTCGGCGTAGACGTGGAGGTGGGCCATGACATCGTGCCGGGTCTCGCGCTCGACCTCGGCCACCCGGACGAGATCCTTGGCGGTAACCTCGACGTGAGCGCGCATCTGCTCGAGCGCCTCCGACGAAATGTCGAGCCCGAGTTCGTGTTCGGCCTCGGCGAGCGCCAGCCACATCCGCCGCCAGGTGGTGTAGCGGTGGCCGGAAGAGAAGAGGTGGAGCATCTCGGGCGAGGCGTAGCGCCCCGCCAGCGGGTGGTCGAAACCGTCGAGAGTAACCATGGGGTGAGTATAGCCTCCAATTCCGAAGCCGCGTCTGTTCTCAACGCGGGGGCATCGATAGCTCGAATCAACCGGCGAACCCTGGAGATTCAGAATTGAAACACGAAGATCACAAAGCATCGCAGTTGCCGGCGTCCGGGCCCCTATCATGGCCCGAAGGTTGGCGACCGATTCATTGTGATGTCGTCGCGCCTTTTTTGCTTAGACGTTGCGGGCCTTCGCCCCGCGCTGCGATGAAGACTACGGGATTGATATCTGCGTCACCAGTGTCACGATGGGCTTGACCCCCCCGCCCCCCCAGCGGTACCATGGCTGCATCGATTCTTGAGACAAAGCCCAGAGAACCGGGGGGATAACAGCGATGACCAGATCAGTTCTGTTCGCGACGATTCTGAGTATTCTGGCAGTGTTCGGCGGAGGCACCAGAGCTGATGCTGTCAAGGTCACACTGGAGAAGGAACTCCGATTTTCCAATAGCGGAGCGTTTCTCGGATTCGAAGAACCAGATCCTGCGCTGCTCGATCGTCTCGGTTTCGCGATCATCGCGGACTATCCGTCGTACCTTGCCGGCGAGGTTGCTGAGGAGCGACTCGATGGTTTCAGAAGTATCGCGATGGGACAGAATCTGCTTTTCGCCGTTCGGCGCGACTTCGATCAAATTCAGATCAACGGATATCCCTTCTCTTCATTCGGCACCCCAACCCAGCTTCCTCAGAATCTTATCCTGCCACGATACTCCGGCAATGTCGGGCTCTATCTCGTCCAGTTCAAGGCGCCTCTGACCCCTCAGTGGCACGCCGCCCTGTACCATGCGATGGATGTGATTTCCTACTTCCCCGAGAACACCTTTCTTGTCCGCGCAGCATCAAGCAGTGCGCCCGACCTCGCACAGATCATCGGTGTGCAGCATGTCAGCCTTTACCATCCTGCCTACAAGATTCGCCGGTCCCTCCTGGACCGGGATGGCACCCTCGACCTCACCATGAAGCTCGACGCCGGTCAAGACCTTGACAGCCTCGCGAGCTTCATCTCGACGTTGACAGGCCGACCAACCAGCTTCGACAATGACTCACAGCACGCATACTCAAGGGTCTCCCTGAGCTTCGACGGGCTTGTCGCCCTCGCCCGGAGACCCGAGGTTCTCTGGATCGAACCGACCCTGATCCCGGTTTTCAGCGGCGAGCGCGATGCGACGATTGCAGCCGGCAAACACGACGGCGACAATCCCATTCGGTTCTTTCCCGGCGGCCACGACGGCTGGCTGAAAGACAAGGGCTTCTGCACGCCATCGGGAACCACGAACTGGCCGGCATGCATGCCATACTGGACCAGAGTTGCCGTCGTCGACTCCGGGCTCGACAGGACTCATTGCGCTCATTCCCAGTATGACGAAGAGACGGGCGTGTGCTCCCAGTGGGAAGCCTTTGACATAAGCCCAGACCTCGATCACACCTCGAATCACACCGGCGCATGCCCCCCGGACGGGCAGGGAATTGCTGTGTTCGACGACTTCCTTCTATGTAGCGGGGACATCGTCGGAGACGTTTTCTTCTGTTCGGGAGACATTGAGTCCAACCACTGTGAGATCCCGCCTTACCCACCTTATACTCCTGGGTATTACGATTTCTCCGATCCCACCTCCCAAAACAACCCCGCCGGACACGGGACCAGTGTCGCCTCGATCATCGCGGGCGATCCTCTTCCGGATTCCCCGGAACCGGATCCGGACGGCTTTTTCCGAGGGACGGGCATCGCTCCCTCAGCCCAGCTGGTGATCGGGAAATTCAAAACACTCGCCCAACACCCGAATGGTGGCGGTGCTTCAATGACCCACGTCCAGTTTGGGGAGTTGGTCTCAAGAATCCACGAGAACGTCGGGGACGTCAGGTTCTTCAACAACAGCTGGAATGTGGTCGAGTACGATAGCAGCGGAACTCCCGTCGGATATGATGGCGTCTCCGCCGTACAGTACACGCTGTTTTCCCAAGTCGCGGATGAACTCGTTCGCGAAGCACGCCTCGATGGAGAGATCAACGAGGTCACTCTCGTCTTCTCCGCCGGAAACTGGAAGGGCGATCCCAACACTCAATGGTCGACGTCGCCGGGCAACGCCAAGAACGTCATTTCAGTGGCGGCGGCGCGGGGCTGGTCGGGGGAACAGGGCCGACCGCACCCCGAGTGTGCCGCGGTCCCCTTAGGTGACTCCCATCTGATCGGCGACATCGCGGGGGGGATCGAGCCGGGAAATCCAGATCCGTCGGTTTGGCACTCGCGGCGCGGCTATGTCAACGAAGACGGCTCGGCCGCAGCTCACCCCAGGTACAAGCCCGATCTCGTCGCTCCCGGAACGTACGTGACGGCGGCGAGAACACAGGCGTCGTCATCCAGCGATGTGTATCGCTGCTTCTCAGGAACCAGCGCTGCCGCCCCGGTGGTCACCGGCGCCGCCGTACTGGCCGAAGCCTATTACTTCTACAAGATCAGCAACCAAACCGCTCTCCCCTCCCCGGCGATGGTCAAGGCCATGCTTGTCGCCCATGCGGACAGCCTGGTCGGCGGCACAGACCACTGGCCCGGAACGACCCTCGCGGACTCGCCTTCCATGGCCCAGGGCTGGGGGCGGGTCAATCTCGATCGCCTCATCCAGACCCCGCCACCACCTGGCCAACAGCCGGTGGCCGAGGTCGCCATCGAGCAGGACCACGACCCGACGGTGGGCAACATATGGACGCCCTCCGGGGAAGGTCGCCGCTTCATCTTCAGCGGCCAATACTGGTCCGAATGGCTTAAGGTCAGCAACACGAGCGAGGACATCATCGTCGCGATGGTCTTCACCGACGCCCCATCCGATCCGGCTGCGACCTCGTTGACGGTCAACGACCTCGACCTGACCCTCTTCAAGATTGGCATCGGCTCGGGCTCGGGTCATCGGTACTGGGGCAACCATTTCGAGGCGGAATCCCGGTACTCAAAAAACACCGCAGGACAGATTCTCCCCGAAGTACCGTTCGACGCCCACAACAATGTTGAGATCATCCGAATCCCGGCCGGGTCCATTACCGGCACGTTCTGGGTGAAGATCTCGGCGAGAGTCATCGACCGTCAAGCCGTTCCTGGCCTGGACTTCCAGGATCCTATCCAGTACGACAACCAGGACTTCGCACTCTATGTCTACAATGCCGAACCGGTGAGCGAGTAAACGGGGGGAGGGAGTCATGATGAAAACAGTTTTGGTCTCAACGATCGTGCTTCAAGCCTGCCTGGCGTCGGCCCAGCAACTCCTGGTCTTTCCGGCCGTGACCGACGAGCAACCCGGCGTCAACGGCAGTCTATGGGTCACCACCGCCACGGTGGTCAAGGTCGAACCGTTGGACGAGATCACCATCCGGCGGAAGTGGGTCTGCCTACCCGACGGCGGGTTCGTCGACGACCCGGCGACGGCGCCCTCGTGGACGCTCCCCGCCGACCAGCCGCAAAGCAGGTTGATGTACGAGCCGGGTGGAGATCTGCTCGAGGGAACCGGCGCCACCATCGGCGCCGTCGCCTTCGAGGTCGAGGGCGGCGAGGTCATCGCCCACTCCAACGCCATGGACATCCGATGGGGCGAGTACAACCCGGGCCCGGTCACCACCGCCTTCGGTCAGGGGCAGCGAATCGCAGCGTTCCGGGAGCCCCTCGAAGGCCCGTCGCATATCCCATGGCTCGGAGGGTGCAACGGCGTGCTTTGCTCCGAACCCACATATGCCCCTTGGCAAAACCTCCGTAACAACATCGGCATCGTCAACCCGAACCCCGAGCCCTTGACCATTGTGTTCAAGATCCTCCCGTTCGGCTTCGGCGTTTCCCATGTTGGGGTCGTATTGCTGGGAGAATGGGGCTCGCCGCCTCTCCCCGAGTTCTTTGTCAAGACCATCCCCGCGTACGGCTGGCGGCAGTTCCATTGGGAGTCGGCCGAGGTCTACGGTCACGGTGCGGGAGGGGCATTTTACCCCACTGCCGGCTTCATCATCAGCCTGACGCCGGAGCAGCAGCTTCCGTACTACGCCTACGCCTCGGTGGTCTTCACCCCCGACCCGGACCTGGGCGTGCCCGAGTTCAACGACCCCATGTTCATTCCCGCCGAGCCGGGCTACATCATGCCCTGGTTCGAGGCATTGTCCCGCCCATAAGTGGATCGGCGGAGGCATCGCAGAAATCAATCGCCAAGGCGGTAGAGTAGAGGGGACGGGTCTGTAGACCCGCGACCCCCTCCCTCGTCACACCGGACGTGCGGATTTCCCGCATCCGGCGTTCCCGCACACTTCACCGCAGGCATGCACGTCGAGTCAGCCGTTGGAGCACTACAGGTACACGAGTCCGAGGTCGGACAGATGTCTGTAGAGGCTCACCCCTTTCGGAGGGCAATAGGGGCGCTGCCTCCGCCGTTTGAGGTGTCTGAAAAGACACTGACGAGCGTACCAGTTGATTCGACGCATTGCCATTCGGGGGTATCCGAAGCTGAAGTAGTTCTGCCATCCGTTCAGATGGCGATTCAGCTCTCGGATCAGGGTTGGGACCGGCTTGAAGCACATGTGAGTGCTTGTCATCTGACGAAGATGCTCATGCTCCCGCACCAGCGCTTTCTTCGAGGGAAAGATATTCAGGTAGCGATGGCCTCGACCCTTGCGGTCGAGGTCGTACCGAAATGAGTATCCCAGAAAGTCCACTCGTGCACCGGTCTGCTTGAGATCAACAATCCTCGTTTTGGACCGGTTGACCTTGAGCCCCATCCATTCCTCTAGGGTCTGCTCAATCCACGAAATGAGCTCGCGCCCCTGGTACCTCGCTAGGACGACAAAGTCGTCCGCGTAGCGCAGCAGACGCGCATTGTGGGTATCCCCAGCGTCCGCTCCCTCCCGTCCGGTTTCGGGATGTACACCCGTTTCACTGCCTGTGGTCGATAGGTCTTGCTGCGCAACTCCTCGTGAAGCTCGTCCACGAGTCGCTGGGGGCCTCCCTCCAAGTTGACGACTTGGTCGATCGTCACTCCGTCGACCCCGGCTGCGCCCTTGTTGCGGCGCACCTGCTCCCATGCGGTCTCAAGCACGTCCCTTCGATAGATCCGGTCATACAGCGAGTAAAACCGAAACTTCGGCTCTGTCGAATCAGGTTCGCTTTACTACGGCTCACGCCTTCGCCTCGGAGGGCTTCGACGCACCGATTGCTCGTGCTACCCCGCCTCCGCGACTACATGTGTGAACGAGCAATTCACATGGCTGACTCCTTTCATTCAGCTAGATTGACCAGGCTTTCCTGGCGCACCGAAGACACCAAGACACGAAGGAATCACAAAGAGATCATGAAGCGGATCGGCCAAAGGCCGATCCGCTTCATGGCCTTCGTGTCATCCTTTGTGTCTTTGAGCCTTGGTGGTTGCGACGGTGCGATGCTTTGCGCTCCTGGCGTTCTTTGCGGTGAAATCAATCTCTCCATCGGGAGGAGTTATAGTCATCGGCTGGAGGTTGCGATGGTCCACGTTACGTCCGAGATCGGCCGGCTCCGCCGGGTGCTGGTCCACGAACCCGGGATCGAGGTCGACCGGATGGTACCGCCCATGATGGAGGAGCTGCTCTTTGACGACATCCTCTTTGGTGAGCGGGCGCGCGACGAGCACGGCCGCTTCCGCCGGCTGCTCCAGATCCTCGGCATCGAGGTGATCGAAGCCGGCGATCTTCTCCGTGAGACCCTGGCCGACCCGGACGCCCGCGAGTGGTTGTGGCGGATGATGCTGCCCCAGTTGCCGCCCGATCTGCGTGGCGAGATCCCCGCCAACGCCGACGAAATGCAGGCGATGGTCGTCGGCGGTCTTCTCACCAATGAGAAGGATGGCGGCATCGAAGTCGGCGATCTCTTCCGGCTGACACCGCTGCCCAACTGGTGCTTTCAGCGCGACCCCCAGGTCGTGCTCGGCTCGGGCGTCGTCTTCTCGGCCATGGCGACCCCGGCGCGGTGGCGCGAAGGGTTGCTCGCCCGCGCGATCTTCCGCTTCCACCCCGAACTCGGCTCGACCCCTGTGATCCACGACCCCATGCGGCCCGAGCCGGGACATGAGGAGTTCTTCGGCTACCACCGGCCCCGCCTCGAGGGCGGCGACATGCTCGTGCTCTCACCCGAGGTGGTGGCCATCGGCGTCTCGGAGAGGACCAACGCGCTGGCCGTGGACTCACTGGCCCGCGGTCTCGCCCGGATGGAGAACGGGCCGCGCTGGCTCGAGGTTGTCCACCTGCCCAAACGTCGGGCCTACATGCATCTCGACACCGTCTTCACCCCCGCCGACCGCGATTCGGCGCTGGCCTTCCCACCGGTGATCTGCGGTTCCGGGCCCCAACTGGCAGAGACCTACGAAGTCGATCTCAAAGGCAAGGATCATTCTCCGAAGCACCGGGGGTGCATCCTCGACTCCATCCGCGAACGCGGGCTCGATCTCGAGCTCATCCCCTGCGGCGGCGCCGATGCGTTGGCCCAGCAGCGTGAACAGTGGACCGATGGCGCGAACACCCTCGCTCTGGCGCCGGGAGTGATCACCCTCTATGACCGGAACATCGCCACGGCCGACGAGCTCAGCCGGCGGGGATGGCGGGTCATCACCGCCGAGGATGTCCTTCTCGGCCGGGAGGAGGTTTCGCTCGACGGTACGGGCAAGACCTGTCTGCTCCTTGCAAGCAACGAGATCTCCCGAGCCCGCGGCGGCCCGCATTGCCTGAGCCATCCTCTGGAGCGCGACGAGGTGTGACGACTCATCCGGTTGCGCGATGGGAGCGGTGCCAGGCACCTTTTTGTCGGACAAAAAGAGAGCCAGGCACCGAGCCCGCGTTCTCAGGTAGGTTCTCTCAGCTGCCGCCAGCGGTCGTGGTACCAGAGCCACTGTTCGGGTCGCCGACGGATCGCGTCCTCGGTGACGGCCATGAAACGCTCGGTGAGCGGGCCGTCCTCGAGTTCCTCGGCGCTGAGCAGCGCCGGATCGATGGGCTCGCCGAGGGTGACGGTGTACCGCGCCGGTGCGTCCCAGTAGCCAAAGATGGGCACCACGACCGCCCCGGTCTTGCGGACAAAGCGCGCGAGCACCGGGTGGGTCTTGGCCGGGTGACCGAAGAAGGGCACCTCGAAGTCGACATCGCGCGGCCGCTGGTCGATGAGGATCCCGACAACCCCGCCGTCCTTGATCGCCTGCAGCACTTCGCGGCTGATGTTGAACTTGCCGAGCCCTCGGTTGCCGAAGGTGGCGCGAAGCCTCTTGAGTTCGTCATCGAGGAGCGGATTGTCCAGCGGTCGGTGGATCAGAGCGATCCCGTCCGGAATCAGCAGCCCGCCCATGAGCGCTGCCGCCTCCCAGGAGCCGAGGTGGGCCGAGAGCAGAAAAAACCCCCGGCCCTTGTCGATGGCTCGCTGGAGGTTTTCTTGACCCTCGATCGCGACCTCGGCGCGGAGTTCATCGGGGGTGAGTCGTTGCAGCCGGATGGCATCAAAGGCGACCCGTCCGAAGTGGCGCGAAACCTCCAGCGCCAAATCCTGTCGCCCGGCAGTGTTCATCTCGGGAAAGGCAAGCCCGAGATTGAAGTCGATGATCGCCCGGCGGCGGCGTGACACGCGGTAGAAGACCGAACCCACGAAGTTCCCGACTCGGGCCGAGGCCGCCGGGCTGAGGACCCCTACCAGAGCCCGGACCAGACGAAAGAGCCCGAACTCGAGGTGGTTGCGCAGCGCGGATCTCTGTTTGCTCACGACTCCACCTCCGGCAACAGGCGCCACAGCTCATCCCAATGGCCGGCCAACGGAACCATCCCGACCTCGACCACCCAGACGTCGGCTTCTTTCGGCATCTTGACGGCGTCCTTGGCGGTTGTGACCACCACCGCACCGGCAGCTTCAGCGGCATCGACCGCGGCGCCGACCTCGGCTTCGGTGAACGGGTGGTGATCGGCAAACCACCGGGTCTCAACGATCTCAGCGCCGGCGGCGCACAACAGATCGGCGAAACCCTGTGGCCGGCCGAGCCCGGCCACGGCAACAACCCGATGTCCGGCCAGCACCTCGGGACCCGCGGTGCGGTGACCTTGCCGCACGGAGGTGGGCTTGAGCCGCGCCGCGAGCACCGGGAGACCGGGGGCGTGTTCCTCGACCACCCGCCGCACCTCGGCCAGGATGGGTTCGGGGTCCGACCCAAGCTTGGTCACGACCACCGCGTCGGCCCTCGCCAGCCCCGAGAGGGGTTCGCGAAGCCGGCCCAACGGCGGCATCCGGCCTCCTCCCCAGGGATCACCGGCGTCCACCAGCAGGATGTTGAGATCCCGATCGAGCTGAAGATGTTGAAAACCGTCATCGAGGACCAGAACGTCGGCGCCCCGTGTGAGCGCTTCGATACCACCACGGATCCGATCGGCGTCGACGACCACCGGCACCCCGGGCAGCCTCGAAGCGAGCTCCAGCGGTTCGTCGCCGGCGATGGACACCGACGTCTTCGGCTCGGGTCCGACGAGCACGACGGGATCGGCCACCACCCGACCGTAGCCGCGGGTGAGCACCGCCGGGTGCCGGCCACGCCGCACCAGATCGCGAACGAGGGTGATGACCATGGGAGTCTTTCCGGTGCCGCCAAAGGTCAGATTACCCACCGAGATCACCGGAGCCGCGAGCCGGGAGGACGAAAGCCAACCCCGGCCGTATGCCCCGATCCGTGCCGCCACTGCGCCCCGGTACAGCGGCGTCAGGGGCACGAGCAGCCGGTGCCAGGCCCTGCTCTTCATCACGAGGATGGCCCGCCGGCAAGATCGAGAACGGCCTCCGCGGTGAGTGCCGTGGCGCCCCGGTTGGTCTCGACCACCCGACGACCCGCCTCGCCCGCGGCGCAGGCCTCGACCGGGTTGTCGAGCCATTCGGCAAGGGCGGTGGCGAGTTCGTCGCCATCGGCCACCAGATGCGCGGCGCCGGCCTCGGTCATTTCATCGTAGACCTCGACAAAATTGTGGATGTGGGGCCCGCTGAGAACCGGCACCCCCCAGACCGCGGGTTCGAGGGGATTGTGGCCGCCGGTCGTGGCGAACGAACCGCCGATAAAGGCCGCCGACGCCGCCTGGTAGGCGCGAGCGAGTTCGCCGATGGTGTCGAGGAGAAAGACCCCGGTCTCCGCGGTGGGAGTATCGCCCTCGCTCCGCCTGGTCATCGAGAGACCACGCCGGGTCACGAGATCGGCCACCGCCTCGAAGCGTTCCGGGTGGCGGGGCGCGAGGATCAGAAAAATCGGCCGGCCGTCAGCTTCGAGGCGACTCAGCGCGTCGAGCACGACCGTCTCTTCGCCCTCCATGGTCGAACCGGCGACGATGATGGGTCGTCCACCCGCGGCGGATCTGGCGGTCTCGATCCAGGGGAGCGGACTCGGGTCCGGTTCGAGATCGTATTTGATGTTCCCCGCGGTGCGGATCGTCGCCCGGGGCACACCCAACTCGGCAAACCGTTCGGCATCGGCCGGGGAGCGGGCGAGCACCAGGCTCAGAGGTTCGAGCAGGGGTCGAAGCAGCGGCCTCACCCGTCGATAACTGCGAAACGAGCTGTCCGACAACCTGGCGTTGATCACCGCGGAGGGAACACCCCGACACCCGGCCTGGTGGAGCATCTCCGGCCACAGCTCGGTCTCCACCACCACCAACGCCCGAGGCCCTGCGGCGTCGAAGACGCGCCCGAGGGCGCCCGGGAGATCGAGGGGGCAGGGAATCACCGTCACCGCGTCGCCCATGGTCCGGCGCGCGAGATCGAGCCCGGTGGCGGTGGTGGCCGTCACCATCACGGGGAGTTCGGAGCCCAGGGCCTCGAACTCACGCACGAGCCGGCGGGCGATCTCCACTTCCCCCACCGAGACCGCATGCAACCACAGGCAGCCCGAGGGCAGATCGGGGAGATCCCGGGCGAAGCGGTCGCTGAAGGCCGGCCGGCGCTTGCCCCGGAGCCGATCCCGAATCTTGAGCACCGGGATCACCAACGGCAGCAGACCCGCAACCAGGATCCGATAGACCCAAATCATGCTCAGAGAATACCCCTACCGGGCTCTGTGGTCGTGGTTGATCTACTCGAGGCCGGCGTATTCGGGCTCACCATCGGCAACAATGAAGGTGCCTGCTTTGCGCTCGAGGGCTTTTTTCAGGCTGTCGGCATCGGTGATGAGCACCTCTTTGCCCGTCGCCTTGACGAAATCGATGGCCGACTGGACCTTGGGCCCCATCGAGCCCGGCGGGAACTGGTTCTTCTCCATCATGGCGCACGCCTGATCCACCGGCAGGGACCGCAGCCACTTCTGGTTGGGCCGGCCGTAGTTCTCGGCGATCATCGGGACATTGGTGAGCACGATGAAGAGATCGGCCTTGAGATCGATGGCGAGGATCGAGGCGACATAGTCCTTGTCGATGACCGCCTCCACACCACGGAAATAGCCACCAACATCTTCGTAGACCGGGATGCCGCCGCCGCCGCCGGCGACGACGATGGCGCCGTCTTCAATCAACCGCTTGAGCAACCGGCTGCCGAGAATCCGGTGCGGTCTTGGTGAGGCCACCACCTTGCGCCAGCCTCGTCCCGGCTCCTCCACCATCTCCCAGCCCGCCTCCTGCATCAACAAATTGGCGCGGTACGCGGTGTAGTAGGGACCGACCGGTTTCGAGGGACTGTCAAAGGCCGGATCCTCCCGGTCCACAACCACCTGGGTCAGCACCGCCGCGATGTCGCGGTCGAGTTGCTCCTCGTTGAGCCGGTTGCGCATCTGGTTGGCGAGCATGTAGCCCATGGAGCCCTGGGTCTGGGCCACCGAGACGTCCAGGGACTGGGGTGGGATCTTGGTGAAGGCCTCCTCGACCTGGATCATGATGTTGCCGACCTGGGGTCCGTTGCCGTGGACGATGGCCAGCTCATAGCCGCGGTGGATGATCTCGACCAGCCAGCGGGTTGCTTTCCAGGCGAGGGTGAACTGCTCCTCCTGGGTACCGTGATCCTGGGGACGAAGCAGGGCGTTGCCGCCGAAGGCGATGACCGCGACGGGTTTGTCCTCGCCGTCTATTTCGATGTTGTTGCGCTCGTTCATAGTGCCTCCACCCCATGGTTTCGGGGAAGAGAAGCATTGTGGATCTGGGAGCCTCGGGTGTCAATATTTCCTCTCCC
>RCNE010001122.1_pt1 | contig 14679 bp, 11 predicted proteins | sample 2041361 | NCBI WGS metagenome assembly RCNE01 (sample SAMN09708229, study PRJNA481090) | Marine sediment metagenome, whole genome shotgun sequencing project.
CGAGCCAGTCCTCGAAGTACCGGTCGAGGCGCACCTGTCGCTGTTCGACCTCGGAGAGCAAGAACACGCCGTCGGCTTCGGCGACGTTGTAGTTGAGTCGTGCCCGATCGGCTTCCTCTTGAGTCTTGTATGTCCCGAGGCTCGGTCGCTGGTACCTGTTTCGTTTCGGGTCCCAGGTGGGTTCGGCGAGCACTGTGAACGTGCCGTTTCCGCGCTCAAGGACTGTTCCTCTGACTGTGGCCATGGTGGCCTCCCTTCCGTTCGTTGACGGTCGGGAGAGCCCGCTATCCCTGGCCTTGCTGAGTGATTCGGTTGCTCAGCGGTTGCAGCATCCCACCCTCAGCGACCCGGCGCTAGCGACCACATTTGTCGCTGAGCGGCACCCTGCAAGGATTTCTCCAGGTCACGGCCCCACATCCTGTGACTTCTAATCCGCAGGTTGCACGTTCGAGTCGTGCCGGGGGTGCGCATTGTTGGTCCCTTTCGTCGCTACGATGAGCGACCGCAAGCGACATGCAACAACTGCACGCCGCGAGCGTGGTGGCCGTAGCTCAGCCTGGTAGAGCGCCTGGTTGTGGTCCAGGAGGTCGCGGGTTCGAACCCCGTCGGCCACCCCAATTCGTTCTTCCCCCCACTACCCATGGAGAGACCGTGCACACTGAGGTCAGCGAGACAGGCCGCTTCGAGCGGACTTTGACGATTCAGCTCGAAGAGTCCGAGCTCGAAGACGCCAAAACGAAGGCGGCGCGCAAGCTCTCCGGTGAGATGAAGATCAACGGCTTCCGTCCAGGCAAGGCGCCCCGGTCGATCGTCGAGCGCATGGTGGGAGCGGATCATCTCCGTTCGGAGGCGATCGAGGAAGCCATCCCCGCCACGGTGAGCGCCGCGATCGACGAAAGCGGGCTCGACCCAGTGACGATCCCGTCGGTTTCCGCGATCAGGGATCGGGACGAAGGTGGTGTTGAAGTCGACGTTCTCGTCACCCTGTGGCCGGCCCTCGATGCGATTCCGGACTTCGATGGTCGCACGATCGAGATCGATCCTCCGATCGTCTCGCAAGAGGAGATCGATCAACAGATCGACGCACTCCGGAACCAGTTCGCCGATCTCGAAGACGTCGACCGCTCAGCGGACGAAGGTGACTTCGTGACAATCGACGTGTCGGCATTCGCCGACGGTGATGAGATCGACCAGGCTGCGGCCAACGACCTTCTGTACGAGATCGGCTCGGGATCGTTCTTTCCGGGACTCGACGAGATTCTCGTCGGTGCGGGCGTCGGTGATGCCGTGGAAGGCGAAGGCACGCTGCCCTCCGGGTTCACCAACGACGGTGATCAGAGCGTCACACTTCGGGCGCTCGTCAAAGAGGTCAAAGCGAAGCAGCTTCCCGAACTCACCGATGAGTTCGTGGCGGATGTCACAGAATTCGGGACGACCGAAGAACTCCTCGAGATGATCAACGAGAATCTCCGCGGCTACAAGCTCGAGGCCGCTCGAACAGTGTTCCAGGAGCGGGCCGTTGAGCAACTCGTCGCAGACATCGACCTCGAACTGCCCCAAGCTCTCATTGACGCCGAGGCGGAAGCACGCGTTCGCAACCTCCTCGCCCGTCTCGAGTCCGACAACATCGGGTTCGAGGACTACCTCAGGATCATCGGACAGGACCAGGTGGCATTCGTCGAGGGTGTCAAAGTCCAGGCGACGTCCGCCCTCGCGACGAGGGTCGTGCTGGACAGCATCATCGCCATCGAAGACATTGAGGTCAACGACGACGACTTCCGCGAGGCGCTCGAGTCGATTGCCGCCAGCTCGGACATGGCCGTGGAAGATCTGGAGAAGGCGCTGGAGGAGAGTGGTCGGATTGAGTCACTCACCGATGATATCCTGAGACGAAAGGCGCATGACCGGATCTCCGAGGCATCGGTCCCGGTTGATGCCGACGGGAACACGATCGACCTGACCCCGGTTGTGGTCGACGAAGAAGACGAGGATGACACCACCGGGGACGATGGCCAGGATCAAGAATCGTCCCCAGAAATCGAGGAGTGAAATGAGCTACCTAGTTCCCACCGTTGTGGAGCAGACGCCCCGAGGTGAGCGGGCGTTCGACATATACAGCCGACTCCTCAAGGACCGCATCGTCTTCCTCGGAACCCCGATAGATGACGGCGTCGCCAACATCATCATGGCGCAGTTGCTGCACCTCGAGGGTGAGGATCCCGACAAGGACATCAACCTCTACATCAACTCGCCCGGCGGTTCCACCTACGCCCTGATGGCGATCTACGACACGATGCAGTTCGTCAAGCCGGACATCGCGACCTACTGCATGGGCCTCGCTGCTTCGGCGGCTGCCGTGCTGCTGGCCGGTGGCAAGAAGGGCAAGCGCTTCGCTCTTCCTCACTCGCGGGTGATGGTGCATCAGCCGCATGTCTCCGGAGTTGGAGGGCAAGCGACGGATATCGCCATCCATGCCGAAGAGATTCTCAAGACGCGCGAAGAGATCAACGAGATTCTCGCCCTCCACACCGGACGTCCTCTCGATGTGATCACCAACGACACGGACAGAGACTTTTGGCTCAGCGCCGAGGAGGCTGTCGAGTACGGTGCTATCGACGCGGTGCTGAAGCCCCGTCAACTCGAAGCCGTCGAAGGGTAGGGAGGCCACACGTGGCCAAATACGAGGGAGCTGAACTCCTCAAGTGCAGTTTCTGCGGCAAGTCGCAGAAACAGGTCAAGAAGCTGATCGCAGGACCCGGCGTCTACATCTGTGACGAGTGCGTCGACCTCTGCAACGAGATCATCGACGAGGAACTCACTGAGACCGAAGAGGTGTCCTTCACGGAGCTTCCGAAGCCCCATGAGATCTTCGACTTCCTCGATCAGTATGTCATCGCGCAAGACCATGCGAAGAAGATCCTGGCCGTCGCCGTCTACAACCACTACAAGCGGGTGCGTGCAGGTCAACGGATGACCGATGAGGACGTCGAGCTCCAGAAGTCCAACATCCTGATGGTCGGCCCCACGGGGACCGGCAAGACGCTCATGGCTCAGACGCTTGCCCGCCTCTTGAACGTCCCGTTCGCCATCGCGGACGCGACGGCGCTCACCGAAGCCGGCTACGTCGGAGAGGACGTCGAGAACATCCTCCTCAAGCTGATCCAGGCCGCAGATTTCGACATCAAGCGAGCCGAGACCGGCATCATCTACATAGACGAGATCGACAAGGTCGCCCGCAAGGCAGAGAATCCGTCGATCACTCGCGACGTGTCCGGTGAGGGTGTTCAGCAGGCTCTGTTGAAGATCCTCGAAGGGACGCAGGCCTCCGTGCCACCGCAGGGCGGACGCAAGCATCCGCACCAGGAGTTCCTCCAGATCGACACAACGGACATGTTGTTCCTGTGTGGCGGCGCTTTCGCCGGGCTCGAGGAGGTCATCCAGAAGAGGATCGGCAAGAACTCCGTCGGATTCGGAGCTGAGGTGCACGCCGTCGACGGCCGCAGACCGGTCGAATTGCTCAGCGAGGTGCTCCCGGAGGACCTCCTCGGATACGGTCTCATCCCCGAGTTCATCGGACGTCTCCCCGTGATCGCAACCGTCGACGACCTCGATGTCGCCGACCTCGTTCACGTGCTGACCCAACCGAAGAACGCCCTCGTCAAGCAGTACGAGAAGTTCTTCGAGATGGACGGCGTCGAACTTCTCGTTACCGACGAAGCATTGCGCGCCATCGCCGAGCAGGCGATGAACCGAGGAACCGGCGCTCGCGGCCTTCGTGCGATCATGGAAGAGGTCCTGCTCGACACGATGTACGAGCTTCCCGCAAGGACCGACATCGCCCAGGTCGTCATCGACGAGCAGGTCGTTCGGGAGCGTGTGAACCCGACGCTCGTTCCCATCACCGAACTTGCATCGACCGACATGCCCGAAGAACGCTCAGCCTGAGCCCGGGGGGCGACGTGGGACGCTGGCAACGGAATGCCAAGGTGGCGTTCATCGGATCTCACGGCATACGGAAGACCACTGCGGCCCATGGGTTCGCGAATGCCATGCAGCGGGCCGGTCGCTCTGTCGAATACGGACGAGAGGTTGTGAGAGACAACCCTCTGGGTATCAACGAGGGAGCCACCGGAGAGGCGCAGCTCTGGGTGCTCGTCTCTCAGGTCCGTCAGGAACTCGCACTTGCTCCCAAGGCGGAAGTTCTCGTTCTTGATCGTGGTGTGATGGACAACTACGCCTACTACTTGCGTGCCTGCGGGGGCGACGATCGGTTCGCCGTCGCGCCAATGGTCGAGGAGTGGTCCAAGACGTACGACCTCGTCGTCCGCCTACATCCCGACGTCGATCTCTCGTCAGACGGCGTGCGATCCACGTCGGATGAGTTCCGTGTGGAGATCGAGCACATCCTCGACGCTCATCTCGAAACGTTCATCGATGACGGGCACCTCATCGACATCCCGGCGTCCGAGATCGGGGACGGTTACGACTGGTGGCCGATCGCAGAACGCCTCGCAGCCCTCATCCAAGAACCCCTTTTCGCAGATGGGGTTCCCAGGCGCCGCATCACCCGTCGGCGGCGCGAGGCGCCGCCTCCCGGGCCCCAGCTGAGCTTCGGCGATGAGTAGGCAAGTAGATCAGTAGCAAGTAGATCAGGCTGCTCTACTGCTCTGCTGCTCTAATGCCCTACTGCTCTAATGCCCTACTTCTCCCGTCTCCCCGACTTCCACACGCGGGTCACGCGATCAGGATCTCCCCATCCCGCGTTGTCCTCGAGGGGGTTGAAATCGAGGGCGATGACGTCCGCATCGAATCCTTCTCGCAATTGGCCTGACCGCGGGGCCTGGGGGCCAAGCGTCAGCGGACCATTCGCCGTGGCCGCCTCGATCGCCTCCAGAGCTGTCATCCCGGCATCCTGGAGGAAGCGAAGCTCGGCGCTGTTCTGTCCGTACGACCCCGGCGTGAAGATGTCGGTTCCCATGGCGATCGTGACGCCATTCGCGATAGCGATCTTCATCGCCTGAGCGTGGTGATCAGCGACCATCACGCCTTTCTTGTACGCGTAGCGGGGGAGGGACGCCTCCATCTGGAGCAACTGATCCACGATGAATCTGGTCGGGACGTAGATGGTGCCTCGCTCGGCCATGAGAGCCGCCGTCTCCTCGTCCAGGTAGGAGCCGTGTTCGATTGTCTGACACCCTGCCTCGACTGCCGCCCTGATGCCAGGGAGCCCGTGGGTGTGGGCGGCCACATAGCGCTCTGCCCTCCCGGCCTCCTCGACGATCGCCCGGAGCTCTTCTTCCGAGAACTGCTGATGGATCGGATGATCGATCTCGGACATGACGCCGCCCGAGGCACAGATCTTGATGACCTTGGCGTTCTTGCGGAGTTGCTTCCGGACCGCCTTGAGGCATGACGGAACGCCGTCGCAGATCTCGCCGAGCCACCGCTCGGAACTCTCGATGAAGTCGAGATCGAAGGAGTGGCCGTCGGCGTGGCCGGCTGTGGTGGAAAGGATGCGTCCGGCCCCGTAGATGTTTGGACCACGGACGCTGCCGTCGTTGATCGCTGATGCGAAGTCGAGACCGAAGCCACCGACCTCGCGCACGCTCGTGACGCCTCCGTCGAGTGTGTCCGCGGCGTCGGCCGCTGCTCGAACGGCCATCTCGGCGATGGTGGTGTGCAGCGTGTCGTGCATGTCCATCGTCGTGAGGCCGATGAAGTGGATGTGGGAGTCCCACAGGCCCGGCATGGCGACGGGTACCTCGGTGGTCATGGCATCGGGGGTTGAGGGAGCATCCGATGACGGTCCGGCGAAGGCGATCGTCCGCCCTTCCATGATCACGGTTCCGTTCTCAACAGGTTGACCCCGTCCGGGGATCAGTAGATCTGTGTCGATGCGCACGGTCATGGGTTTCCTCCGTTCGGTTGCCGGGACACGGTAGCGGCGATGCGCCGTGCCTCGATCGTGTGTGTCTAAGACCACAACAACTGTGGTCGTAGGCACGAACGATGGTGGGCGAAGCTGGTTCGGACGTGTCTCGTCGGTGACTAGTCACTCGAAACGACGGGCTTTGTGTCTCGACGGATACGGAGGGTGGTCGTACCGTGTGCGGCAGGCGGTAGGACGCAGAGTTTCGGTTCGGGCGAGCAGGGGAAATGGTGGAGGGAGGCCGGGGATCACAGAATCCCCGGCTTCTTCCATTGATGGGCCGTGACCACCTGTATCATCCATGACTCGCCGGAGGAACCGATGACCGAGGGGCATGATGAAGGCAACGTACGATCCCAGCGCAGTCGAATCGCGCTGGTACACCGTCTGGGAAGACGCCGGCGCCTTCCGTCCTGAGACCAACCCCGATGGCGAGCCGTACTCGATCGTCATCCCGCCGCCCAACGTCACCGGTGTGCTCCACATGGGCCACGCCCTCGACCTATCGATCCAGGACGTCCTGATCCGTAGGAAGCGCATGCAGGGCTACGCCGCCGTCTGGATTCCCGGGACCGACCACGCCGGCATCGCCACGCAGAACGTCGTTGAACGCGAGCTCGCCAAAGAGGGCATGAGCCGTCACGATCTGGGCAGAGAACGATTCATCGAGAAAGTCTGGGAGTGGAAAGCCACCTCGGGGAACCGCATCACGGAACAGATGCGCACCATGGGATTCTCAACCGACTGGACGAGGGAGCGGTTCACGTTCGACGAGGGGCTGTCCAAAGCGGTCCGGAAGGTCTTCGTCAACCTCTACGACGATGGGCTGATCTACCGGGGCAACCGGATCATCAACTGGTGCCCACGGTGTCACACAGCCATCTCGGAGATCGAGGTTGAGCACGAAGACGAAGTGGGGGAGTTGACCCACATCAAGTACCCGTTCGTGGAAGGCGATGGATACATCACGGTTGCCACGACACGACCAGAGACCATGCTCGGTGACACGGCGGTCGCCGTGCACCCTGACGACGACCGCTATCGGGACGCCGTGGGCCGCATGATCCGCCTCCCGCTCCTCGATCGTGAGATTCCTGTGGTCGCAGACGAGGGAGTCGAGCTCGAGTTCGGGACGGGCGCCGTGAAAGTCACTCCCGCGCATGACCCGCTCGACTTCGAGATCGGGCGACGTCACGGACTCGAAGAGATCCAGGTCATCGACACCGAGGCACGCATCACCGCCCACGGTGGACCGTTCGCCGGCCAGGATCGGTTCGAAGCCCGTGAAGCGGTGCGCCACGAACTGAAGAAGCGCGGTTTCCTCGACCGGATCGACGACCACCACCACTCGGTCGGCCACTGCTCGCGCTGCGGAACGGTCGTGGAACCCATGCTGTCGCTCCAGTGGTTCGTCAAGGTCAAGCCGTTGACAGTCCCCGCCATCGAATCCGTGAAGGAAGGGCGCACCCGCTTCATCCCCAAGCGCTGGGAGAACAACTACTTCCACTGGATGGAGAATCTGCGCGACTGGTGCATCAGCAGGCAGCTGTGGTGGGGCCATGCCATCCCGGCCTGGTACTGCGACGACTGTAGCGAGGTGATCGTCACGGAAGACGACCCGGTTGCGTGCCCGGCCTGCGAAGGAACGGCCCTCACGCAGGATGAGGACGTGCTCGATACGTGGTTCTCCTCGCAACTCTGGCCGTTCTCAACGATGGGCTGGCCCGAGGAGACCGACGACCTGGCCACCTACTACCCAACGACTGTGCTCGTCACCGGCTTCGACATCATCTACTTCTGGGTGGCGCGCATGATGATGATGGGTCTCTATTCCACAGGAACGGAGCCATTCGCCGACATCTCTATTCACGGCCTCATCCGCACACCGGACGGCCGCAAGATGTCGAAGTCGTCCGGCAACGCGCTCGATCCCCTGGAACTCGTCGAGAAGTACGGCGCCGACCCGCTGCGTCTTTCGCTCATCCAGGCAGCAGCACCGGGTCATGACGTGCCGTACGACGAAGCCTGGACAGACGCTGCGCGCCGATTCGGGAACAAGCTTTGGAACGCTCTGCGATTCGCAGTCGAGCACATGGAGATCACCGATGTTCCGGTCGACGGCGATTATCCCGAAGATCCCGGTCCCGAAGATGCATGGATCCTCGAGCGACTCGCCGAAGTCACCGCCGAGTTCGATCGTCTCTTCGACGAGTACCGCTTCTCCGACGCATACGGCCTGCTCTACAACTTTGCATGGGCAGAGGTTTTCGACTGGTACCTCGAGATGGCGAAGGGAACACTGCGTGACGAAGCCCGTGCCCCCGTTGCCCGGGCCACACTCGGTGTGGTGCTGCGCGATCTTCTGAAGCTGTTCCACCCGGCGATCCCGTATCTGACCGAGGAGCTCTGGAGTGAGCTGGGCGACGGAAGCCTTCTGATCACCGCTTCGTGGCCGACACCGCCGGCAGCGACTGGACCCGAGGGGATGGCAACGCTGCAAGACCTCATCGTGAGGCTTCGCCGGTTCCGCTCCGAACACCAGATCAGTCCGAAGACGGCGATCGACATCACGGTGAGCGATCCGGATGCCCTCGCGGAGGCGTGGTGGGCGGAACATCTCCAAGCCATCGCAGGGTGCACCGTGACCTACGGCGAGCCGCCGACCGACGGCGCCGTGAGCCGCGTTATCGCGGGCTCGGTCCAGGCGTTCATACCGCTTGACGGGCTCGTCGATGTCGACGCCGAGAGGAAGCGTCTGGAGAAGTCCATCGCCGACGGTGAATCCGACATCGAACGATCACGTACCAAGCTCGCGAACCCCAACTTTCGGGACCGCGCTCCCGCCGAGGTCGTCGCCGGAGAGGAAGCGAAGGTCGCCGCAGCCGAGGGGCGCATCGCCAAACTTGGCGCCCAACTCGCGGAACTCGGCTGAGTCGTGACTGATTCCATCCCGACGATTACTGATCGAGCCTCGGCGGAAGCCTTCCTCGATAATCGGATCGGTCAGGGCGTGAAGCCGGGTCTCGAGCGCATCACCGGTGTCCTCGAAATCATGGGAAACCCGCAACTCGACTATCCGGTCATCCACGTTGCGGGTACGAACGGCAAGACAACGGTCACGCGCCTGGTCGCCGACATCCTCGGCGCACACGGAATCCGGTCCGGCACCTTCACGTCGCCACACCTACACCGACTGGAGGAGCGGTTCTCGATCGACGGTGCGCCGATATCGTCCGACGCATTCACCCAGGCAGTCTCGGACATCGCTTGGTTCATCGAGGAATACGAACGCAGTGCGGAGAGCGGAGTCACGTACTTCGAGGTCACAGCCGCACTCGCCTTCTCGGTGTTCGCCGAGGTCGCGCTGGACGTGGCGATTATCGAGGTGGGGATGGGAGGCCGGTGGGACGCGACGAACGTCGTCGACCCGGCCGTGGCTGTGGTCACGGGAATCGCTCTCGATCACGTCGAGTATCTCGGCGAAACCGTGGCCGACATCGCAGCAGAGAAGGCAGCGATCATCGGAGAGGGCGCGACCGTGGTCACCGGTCCACTCCCAGCGGCCGCTGAGGGCACGATCACCGCTCGGATCAACGACATGGGCGCCAGGTGGTATCGCTCCGGTGACGCCTTCTCCATCGCTGATGAGACCCGGGCAGTCGGGGGCTGGATGGTCGACGTCGTGGGCATCTACTCGGACTACACCGAGCTCTACCTCCCGATCCATGGACGGCATCAGGTTGACAACCTGGCGACGGCGATTGCCACAGCCGAGACCTTTCTGGAGCGTGCGCTCGACGTCGACGCCCTCCGAGAAGCTCTGGCCGCCACGACGCAGCCGGGCCGTATCGAAGTCGTTCACCATCGGCCCCTCGTCATCATCGACGGCGCGCACAACGTCCAGGGTGTTCAGGGCCTTGCCTCGGCCCTCCGGGACGAGTTCCCAGCGACTGACTGGCACGTCGTGGCCGGCATGCGTGGCGAGCGATCCCCGGGTGAGATCCTCGAGCCGCTCACGGGTCTCGCCGGGCACCTCTGGGCAACAGCGGCGGCTGATCCTGGAGCGATCGATGCGGCGGTGATCGAGGCGTCGGCCGGACCGGTACTGGGCTGTGAGGCGACGGTCGTCGAGAACGTGCCAGACGCCGTGGTCGAAGCGATGGCCGCGGCCGGATCAGGTGGCGCTGTGGTTGTCGCCGGTTCGCTCTACGTAGCCGGTGAGGCACGTGAGTCCCTCATCGGAACCGTGTTCCGCCCGTCGGGTGTCCATGTCCGGCTCGAGTCGGTGGTCGAAGACGACACCGAGGATGATGCTGACGAACCCTGGCTAGATACCGGCGATGCCTGGGCGGAAACCGACGACGACGGGTAGCCTTCCAGCCCATGGCAATTGAATCAACTTTCGTGATGGTGAAGCCGGATGGCGTACGAAGAGGTCTCGTCGGTGAGATCATCTCCCGGTTCGAGAACAAGGGGCTCACGCTCGACAAGATGCGCATGCTGACGATCGACGACGATCTGGCATCGCGCCACTATGAGGAGCACCTCGAGAAGCCCTTCTACGGGGAACTCGCAGCGTTCATCACGAGCGGACCCGTCGTCGCCATGCAGTGGTCTGGCGAGTCGGCCGTGGTCGTCGCCAGGACCCTGATGGGCACCACCAACCCGACAGAAGCGGCTCCGGGCACCATCCGTGGCGACTTCGGTGCGATCATCACCGAGAACATCGTCCACGGATCCGATTCACCGGTGAGCGCCGAACGAGAACTCGGGTTGTACTTCTAGGACCGCTAGACGTACTCGTAGTTACACTGACACCACACTCCCAGGGAACGCTCCCATGAATAGCCTTCTGTCCTTCGCAGGTCGGGACATGGCCATCGATCTCGGCACGGCGAATACGCTTGTCTTCGTCCGCGGCCAGGGCATCGTCCTGAACGAACCGTCGGTGGTCGCGATCAACACTCGTGACAACCGGCCTCTTGAGGTAGGCATGGCCGCGAAGCGAATGATCGGCCGCACGCCGTCGTACATTCAGGCCATCAGGCCGCTGCGCGACGGTGTGATCGCAGACTTCGACGTGACTGAGAAGATGCTCCGGTACTTCATCGACAAGGTCCATACGGGTCGATTCGCAGCACGGCCGAGAATCGTTATCTGTGTCCCCTCCGGCATCACCGGCGTGGAGCGCCGTGCCGTTGAGGAAGCTGCCTATCACGCAGGAGCGAGGAAGGCGTACACGATCGAGGAGCCGATGGCTGCAGCGATCGGTGTCGGTCTCCCCGTCCACGAGCCGACGGGTTCGATGATCGTCGACATCGGTGGCGGCACCACCGAGGTGGCAGTCATCTCGCTCGGTGGAATCGTCGTGTCGAAGAGCATCCGGATCGGGGGAGACGAACTCGACGATGCCATCATCCAGTGGGTGAAGAAGGAATACAGCCTCATGCTCGGTGAACGAACCGCCGAGACGGTGAAGATGGCGATCGGCTCGGCCTGGCCATACGCTGATGAACCGGCCGCCGAGGTTCGCGGCCGTGACCTGATCACCGGTCTGCCGAAGACGATCGTGCTCTCGAGCGCCGAAATCCGTGAAGCGATCGACGAACCGGTCGAAGCGTTCGTCGATGCGGTCAAATATACGCTCGACAAGACACCACCTGAGTTGGCCGCCGACGTCATGGAACGCGGCATCGTGCTCGCCGGTGGTGGTGCCCTGCTGCGCGGTCTCGACCAGCGACTCGTCAACGAGACGGGCATGCCGATCGTTACCGCCGAACGACCACTACAGAGCGTGGTGCTCGGGTCGGGAGCGGTCCTGGAAGAGTTCAACGTGCTCCACGTAGTGCTCCAATCCAGCGGCCGCGGGTGACATGGTCCCGGGTCGTAACTGATGTTTCCATCCGGTCGTCGTCTTGATCGTTCAACTGCGCTCTTCGTAACGCTTCTGGCGGTGGGGTTCCTCACCGCGACGTTCGACGTCCGCTCTTCCGGCGACAGCATCACGACGGTGATCCGTGGCGGTGTCCAGACCCTTGTAGCTCCGATTCAAGAAGGGATCGGCTTCGTTGTCCGGCCGGTCGTCGGATTCGTGGACGGTATCTCCAACGTTGCCGGCCTCAGCGACCAGAACGCCCGACTCGAGGCAGAGGTGCGCCGTCTCGAACAGCGTCTTCTCGAGACGTCGGCTCTCGAGCGCAGAGTGGCCGAGCTCGAAGCGATCAACGATCTCGCTCCTCCAGAGGACCTCGCGACGGTGACGGCGCGGATCTATTCCGCCGGTGCATCGACGTTCGATCAGATACGTCTCATCGACCGGGGATCCGATGATGGGATCATCGTTGGCCAGGCCGTTGTGGACGAGGACGGTCTCATCGGTCGTGTCGATCTCGTTACGAAATCTTCGGCCAGGGTACGCCTCATCACCGACCCTCTCGTCTCGGTCGGCGTGCGGGTGCAAGACACCAACCAGACGGGTGTGACCACCGGACGGGGGGATGAACTGCTCCGCCTCGACATGTTCGACGCAACACAGCCGGTGCGCGAAGGAGCAGTCATTCTCACCGACGGCAGCCTCTTTCCTCCGGGGATCGTCGTCGGTTTCGCCGACGAGACGAAGTCGGCCGACGTCGGTTTCGCCCTGAGGACCACCGTCGATCCAGCCGCAGGCTTTTCGCAACTCGATTTCGTCAAGGTTGTCGTCGGATGGTCACCGCTCGATGCCGACCCGCAGGCCGGTGACCGACTCGTCGACGCACCAGGTTTCACCGAACCGGACTCGGGTCGCCAATGACGAACAGCAAGGTCATCATCGCCCTTGGTCTGGTCCTGGCCGCCGTACTCATCCAGACCACCGTGTTCCAACACATTCGTCCATTTGGATACGCGCCTGCTCTCGGAATGCTCACGGTGATCGCTCTTGCACGCTTCCTTGATCCGGAACAGGCTCTGTTCGTCGCGTTCACCGGAGGGTTCCTCCAGGACATCGTCGGTGGTGCACCCCTCGGGCTGTGGGCCACCACGTTCACGATTGTCGCGTTCATCGCGTTGAAGGTGCGGGATCGTGAGATCGCGGGTACTCCGATCGTTCTCCTCGGTGTGTTTGGCCTCACCGTCATCGGTCAGTTCACGTATGCGGTCCTCGGAACGTTGTTCGGACAAGGGATCATCAACCGTCCAGGGTTTCTCGGTGACCTTCTTGTGCCGGCTCTGTACAACGTGATCCTCGCCTACCCGGTTTTCTGGTTGATCAAGATCACGGTGCGTCCCCCCGAAAGGACGTGGGCGTCATGACTGGTACGTGGCGACTCGCCGGCGTCGGTATCGTGCTCGCGCTGATGCTCGGTGTCCTCGGCCTTCGACTCTGGTCGATCCAGGTGACGGAAACCGACACGTACACGGCCGTCGCGGAGCAGAACCTGATCAGGGTCGTTCCGACACCCGCCCCCCGGGGAGACATATTCGATCGCAACGGTGAACTTCTCGCCGGCACGAAGGCGTCCCTCGCCGCCGTCGTTGACATGGGTCTCGTGGAGGATGACTTCGCGGAAGACCTCGCCCAGCGTCTCTCTGCGTTTCTCGATCAGCCGGTGAGCGAGATCCTCGAGCGTTTCGAGAACGCAAGCTCCGGCGCACAGATCATCTTCGCAAAGGACCTCACCGAGCAACAAGCATTGACGCTCTTCGAACATCGCGAAGACTTCCCCGGTGTAGCCGTGATCCCGCAGCCGATTCGCGAGTATCCGGGCGGGGAGCTTGCGGCGCAGGTGTTGGGATACATCGGCAAGCCGTCCGAGGCAGATCTTGAACGGCCCGACGTGAAAGGGACCGACGTCGTCGGCAAGGCGGGAATCGAGCGCTCCTACGACGATCTGCTCCGCGGCACCGAAGGTGTGATCAAGTACCAGGTTGACGCCAGCCGCTCGGTGCTCCAGCAACTCGGGGAGCAGGAGTCGGCTCCGGGCGACAACCTGATCCTTACGATCGACAGCGGGATCCAGGCACAGCTTCAACAATCCCTGGAAGCCGGCCTTGGGCTGGCAAGAGAACTTGAGATGGCAGAGCGTCAGGAAGCGTTGGAGTCGGAGGATGGGGACATTCCGACCCGACTGTTCCGCGCTCTCGAAGCGAAACAGCTGGAGGCGAAACGAGCCGCCATCGAAGCAGAAGCCGCGGGCGAAGACGGCACCGCTGCAGATGAGGACAGCGTCGACCCGGACGCCGTCATCGAGATCGACGAAGGAGTCGTGCTCGGATCGCTCTACCCGGGACTCCCCATCGACGATGAGGGCGTGTGCGTACCCGTTCAGCGAGTCGAACTCAGTGTTGCATCTCGGACCTTGCTCTCCGGAAGCACTGAGCGCACCATGCGCCTCGACGCCGTTCTCCAGGACCGCTCGCAGCGCATCGCCGTGGTGGACATTGACGGCGAACGCTTCGAAGTCGAAGAAGGCGACTCGTTCGCCACGACCCTCCGAGTGATCGCGATCACCGAGGACTCCATCGTCGTGTCGCACTCGGACAAGTGGTGCCCGGTTCGAGCCGTCGGGGTCGTCGAAGATCCGAACGATGGCTCGATCATCGCGATGGCCTCATACCCGTCGTTCGATCCAACCTCGTTCGTAAGCGGGCTCACACAAAGCGAATGGGAGAGCCTCGGGACCATCAACGCGTTCACGAACTTCGCCATTCAAGGCCAGTACGAACCGGCGTCGACGTTCAAGGCCGTCTCGTACGTGCTCGCCTTGGAG
>RCNE010001123.1_pt1 | contig 14677 bp, 14 predicted proteins | sample 2041361 | NCBI WGS metagenome assembly RCNE01 (sample SAMN09708229, study PRJNA481090) | Marine sediment metagenome, whole genome shotgun sequencing project.
GTCTCGGTGACACCGGCCACGAGCGTTGCAATCTTGGACACCGGCACGAGGCCGACATCGTTGACGATGGCGGCAAAGGCACCAAATCGTTCGTTGGCCCAGATGAGTGATCCGCGCGCTTCAAGGTCGAAGCCTAACAGGCCGAGGCGAAGGCTCGGGGAACGGCGAATGCGATGCTCGCTAGAGCGGAAGCCGAGGCGAAGGCACAGGAGATGCTCAGGAAGACAATTAGTGCTGAAATCGTATACTTACGAGCCGTCGAGAAATGGGATGGCAGGCAGCCAAGTGTGGTCGGCGAGGGCGGTGCAATCCTCGACCTCGGCGCGATCAAGAAGGCCGCAGGACGCTGACGTTCATTCGCCGTTGACCAGGCTCGAGAGCTTCGGGAGCAGCGAGCTGTGTAGACGGTCGTGCTTGGGATCGTTGCTGCTCATCGCTCGCAGGATTCCGTTTTGGTCGATCAGGTGGAAGCCTGGGATCAGTCTTCTCGTTTCAGGAGTGATGAAACGTTGATCTCCGATCAGCACCACTTGGTTCTTGCGGCGATCCATCCCGAAGTGACTTGCCCAGGCGCGCGCGTCTTCTTCGGTGGGCGGGCTTCGGCCGTCCATTCCGTAGAGGACGAGTTGGACGAAGACGATATCGGGGTGTTCGAGTGAGAGCTTCGCGTAGCCGGTTGCGTAGCGCTCGATGGAATCGAGACCCGGCTGCGGTTGGACTCCGCGGAAGCGGCTCTTTCCGGGCTCGTTCCCACCGGCAAATGCGTGGCATGCTTTGCAGGTCAGACCGACGACCTCGAGGAGAATCACCTTGCCCTGGAAGTCGCTGATCGCGCTGACCTGTCCCGTTTGGTCCTTCAAGATCAAGTTCGGGTAGAACTGGCCGACGACCGGCGGCCAGCCTCGAAGCGGCTGCTCGGGTTGATAGCTCGCCGGCTTTTGTGCGCGAATCTCTGTGATTTCCGGCTCCGAGCCAGCTGGGGGCGCAGGCCGGCTACGGCCGGGTTGAAGCGCCGCCGGATCCATTTGTTTCAACGCGGCGATCGGGTCTTTCTCGATCTCCCGCATCCAGTCCTTCCGCTCCGGTGGCGGCGGCGCTTGAAACTTGGAAGCCACCCAGTCGGCGTCGATCACCGGAGGCGCAGCATCATCCTCGTTGGCTGAGCTCGCGCTTTGCGTGTCCTCCGACGGCCCTGCTTCAGATCCGCTTCGGTCGCATGCAGGGGAGACGACGACAAGTGCGAGAAGGAGCGCAACGACGGCGTCAGACGCGACCGGAAAAGGACTGGACTTGGGCTTGGACACAGCGAGAGAATATCAGAAGCCGGCGATGAAGTGTCCGTAGGCCCAGGTCGCCGGCGCCGTAAAGGCGAGCGCGTCGACCCGATCTAGAATCCCTCCGTGCCCAGGCAGGATGCCGCCGCTGTCTTTGACGCCGCTGCTGCGCTTGAGCACCGACATCAAGAGGTCGCCGCCCTGGCCCGCGGCGCCGGCAAGAATCCCGAGCGCGATCGCATCGATGGGCGGAAGCCCCGGCAAGAAAAAGCTCATGATCAACGCGCCCACGACCGATGCTGCCAGGCCGCCGGCGGAGCCCTCGAGGGTCTTTTTGGGCGAGATTCGCGGCGCGAGCTTGGTCTTTCCGAACTTGCGCCCGACGAAATAGGCCGACGTGTCGCTTCCCCAGGCGAGCACCATCGTGAGCAGAACCCAGGCGCCGGTCGGTTCGAAATCGCGGACGAGGGCGACCGCGGCCAAGGTCCCGCCGACGTAGACCGGCGTCCCCAACAACCATCCGACACGCACGCTCGCGTTGTGCAGTGGATCGTCTTGCAAGAGGCTCCAGGCCATCGAACCAAGAATGATAATCAGGACGGCGCCATATACGGCGCTTGCACTCGTCGTGAACAAGATCGTGTACGCAAACAAGACTGACGTCATCGCGCTCCAGCTCCGAAGCCCGCGCGATGATGGCACCTTCATCGACATGAGCTCGTAGCCGCCGATCGCGACCGCCGCCAAGATGAACGTCGGCCAAAGCCAAGGCGGCCCGGCAAACATCATCCACACGATGATCGGGATCAGCGGGACGACCGTCGCAACTCGGAGCGCGGTTCCGGACAGACCCTTCTTCATCGGCGGTTGTTCGATCGCGTCGTTCATACTGCGCGTTCCAATTTGCGAAGTGCTTTGCGAACGGTTGCCTCCTCGTCGACGCCCGGAACGAGACCGAATCGGCGCTCCCTTCCCTGGTAGTCTCGAAGCGCAGAATACAGCGAATTTGCATCGAAATCAGGCCACAGCTCGTCCGTGAAATAGAGCTCGGCGTAGGCGGAGCCCCACAAGAGGAAGTTGCTGATCCGCTGATCGCCACCGGTGCGAATCAGCAGGTCCACCGGCCCCAAATCCATCGACGGCAAGAAGCGGTCGATTGCCGCTTCGTCGATCTCGTCGGGTTCGATCTCGCCATCACGTGCTGCGCTCGCAAGCGCACGCGCCGCATCGATAAGCTCTTCGCGCCCACCGTAAGAGAGCGCGAGCGTCAGCGTCATCCCTTTGCAAGCTTCGGTCTCCGCGCTGAGCGCTTGCAGGCGCGACTGCGCATGTTTCGGAAGCTTGTGCAAGCGGCCAATTGCGGACAGGCGAATCTCGTTGTCGAGAAGCTCGTTGCGTTCCGACACCAAGCACTCGCAGAGCAGATCGACGAGCGCGTTGATCTCCACTTCGGGCCGATCCCAGTTCTGTTCGCTGAACGCGTACAAGGTCAGCGCTGGAATGCCGAGTCGTCGAGCCGCGCGCATCGTCGCGCGCACCGCATCCGCACCGCGCTCGTGACCCGCTGTGCGTGGCTTGGTCTGCGCCTGCGCCCATCGCCCATTGCCGTCCATGATGATCGCGACGTGCTTCGGAATGCGGCTAACATCGACCAGGGCCATGGCGAGCGAGTATCATGCGACCCGAGAGGCAGCAAGAACGGCTATGCGCCACGCACGAGAGACGAAGTTGGCTTTAAATATTGATGTTCGCGCCATTTCTGGCAACTCCATATGCCTCGTGACGCGGATCCGCCTGCTTTCGAGCCAGGCCTGCGTTGAAAGAAGGTAGCAAGTGATTATGTTGGTCAACCATGGCTGACCGCGATTTTTATGCTGTTTTGGGCGTGTCGCGAGATGCAAGCCCAGCGGACCTCAAGAAGGCGTATCGCCAGCTTGCCAAGGAGCTGCACCCCGACCGAAACCCGGACAACAAAGAGGCCGAGGAGCGGTTCAAGGACGTCTCGGCGGCGTACACCGTTGTTTCGGACGTGGAGAAGCGGAAGCTGTACGACGAGTTTGGGGAGATGGGGCTTCGCGAGGGCTTCGACCCGGAGTCGTATCATGCCGCGACTCAGGGTGCCGCCGGCTCTGGTGGGTTCGATTTCGGGGACATCTTCGGGGCAGCAGCTCGGGGTCAACGAGCCGGTGGTCAGGGCGGCCACTTCGAGTTTAATCTGGAAGATATCTTGGGTGGCGCCGGAGCCGGCCGAGGCGGCTACGTCCGAGTTCCCCGAAAAGGCACTGACCTCCGTTCCGAGATGACGGTGGATTTCCGGGACGCGGTTCTCGGCTGTACCAAGGAGCTGAGCCTCCGCACGGACGAAGGGGATCGAACCCTCAAGGTCCGGATCCCGGCCGGGGTTCGCAACCAGGGCAAGATCCGGCTGCGTGGCCAGGGCGGCCAAGGGTTCCAGGGTGGCCCTCGGGGTGACCTGGTTCTGGAGGTGAAGGTCCGCAAGCACCCCTACTTCTCGATGCGTGGCAAGCAGCTGCACGTGACGGTGCCGGTGACCCCGCTCGAAGCGTACGCCGGCGCGAAGGTGAACGTGCCGACGCCCGAAGGCATGGTGCAGCTCTCGATCCCAGCGGGCTCCAAGAACGGCTCCAAGCTGCGACTGCGTGGCAAAGGGATTCAGCCGAAGGACAAGCCCAGGGGGGACCTGATTGCGCACCTCGAGATCGTTCTGCCGAAGGGAGGCGACGAAGGGGTTGAGGCGGCCTTGAAGACCGTTCAGGATGCCTTCGACGACGACCCGCGCGCGAGCCTCCAGCTCTGAGTGTTTCACGTGCAACATTCCTAAGACGAGGCCGAGGGCGCGAGATGTTTCACGTGAAACATGGCCGGCCAGGCGTGTTTGACCGCCGCGTCCCGCTGGGCTTAGATCCCCACAATGGGCTTTGACCACCAAATCCAGGAAGCCCTCGACGCGCTCGAAACCTCCGGCCTCCTGCGAAAGCCGCTCCGAATCTCGGGCCCGCAGGGTCCCGAAGTCCTGATCGACGGTAAGCCGGTCCTCTGCCTCTGTTCCAACAACTATCTGGGCCTCGCCAGCCATCCGGCCATCGCTGCGGCCGCAAAGGACTCACTGCGTCTCGACGGGGTTGGCGCGGCCTCGTCGCGCTTGATCACCGGCACGATGGATGCCCACCGAGAGGCCGAGCGCGCATTCGCCGACTTCATCGGCGCTCCCGCGGCCGCGCTGTTCTCAAGCGGCTACGCCGCCAACGTGGGCAGCATCCAAGCGCTCGTCGGCCCAGGTGACATCGTCTTCAGCGATGCGCTCAACCACGCCAGCCTCATCGACGGCTGCCGCCTCTCCCGCGCCGAGATCCATGTCTACGCGCACCGAAGCCCGGGCGATCTGAAGTCGCTGTTAGAGCAGCACCGAGGGAGAGCCAGGCGCGCCCTCGTGGTCACGGACTCGCTCTTTTCGATGGACGGCGTGACCGCCCCACTCCAAGAGATTGCGAGCCTCGCCGATGCCTTCGACGCCGGCCTGCTCGTGGACGAAGCGCACGCCCTCGGAGTGCTGGGGCCGAACGGCCGGGGCCTTGCCGCTGCCACCGGCGTCAAGCCAGACCTCGTCATCGGGACCCTCGGTAAGTCCTTCGGTGTGGCCGGCGCCTTCGTTGCGGCAAGTGAGCCCGCGGTTGCTCTCATTCGCAATAGAGCCCGAAGCTTCGTCTACTCGACCGCACCCCCTCCAATGCTCGCCCGCGCGGCGATCGCAGCCCTCGCACTGGTTCGCGATGCGGCGGATGCGCGCCGGGCCTTGCTCGATCACGCTGCCACGCTTCGCGCGGGGCTACGGGACCTGGGCTTTGACGTGCCCGACGGCGAGTCTCAGATTCTCCCTGTCCTGATCGGTGACAACGATCGTACGATGCGGCTCTCGGCGGAGCTCCTCGACGGAGGTGTCTTCGTCCAAGGCATTCGGCCACCGACCGTGGCACGAGGAACCGCGAGGCTTCGACTGACGCCCATGGCGACACATCGACCGGAACAGATCGCAAGGGCGATCAGCGCATTCGCATCGCTGCGCAACTCGAGATAGGAGGCCCAACATGAAGGGCGCTTTCATTACAGCGACGGGCACGGGAGTTGGCAAAACATGGCTTGCAGCCGCGCTTGCAAGTGCCTGCGTGCAGCGGGGCAAACACGTCGCTGCGATCAAACCGATTGAGACTGGCGTCGACCCGGATCCTCTCGATGCGATTGCGCTCGCGCACGCCTGCGGTGATGCGTCCTTGGCGAACGCCGCCGGTCTGTATCGCGCGAAGGAACCGCTGGCACCGTACGCGATCGAAAAGCGCGGAGGCCCGAGCATCGGTTCGTTGAGCGCACTCGCCAAACGGGTGCGCGAGCTTTCAAGCGACGCAGACTACGCGATCGTCGAAGGCGCTGGCGGGGTGCTCGTCCCACTCGATCGCGAACACACGATCGCGGACTTCGCGGCGCTGCTCGACCTGCAAACCGTTCTCGTCGCCCGCAATGCGCTCGGGGTTCTGTCGTACACACTCACCGCGGTGGAAGCGCTTCGCAAGAGGAAGATTTCGGTCCATGCAATCGTGCTCAACCACGTGGATCGAAGCGACAAAGACGACCTCAGTCGCAGCTCGAATGCGGACGTGCTCGCGGACTACATCCCGCGCGTTCCGATCCTGCGTGCGCCACGGGCGCAGAGCCCCGCCGACCTGATCGACACGGCTTCACTGCTCCTCAACACGTTGAAAATATAGGGTTTCTGCTATTCCGGAAAGGTGTCGATCGCGATACTTGCTTCAGAACTTTCCTGATACCATCAGCCCGGTCGGCGAGAAGGAAACCGTTGTCCTTCCCTTCTGCTTCCCGCGCTTGGCGCCTATCGCAAACCAGGTCGCGCTGCCTGCCAGCGCTGCGATCCCAAGACCGCCGTAGACGAACGTCCACGCAGTCGCGGAGCTCTCTACCGTGCACTGCCCGGCGACTTCACTAGTGCACGATCCGTTTTGCGCGAGACCGACGCTCATCGCCGCAACACCAGCAACGCCGACCGCGGCCAAGAGCGTCCCACCGATGATCGAGGAGCTTGGAAGGCGCCGTCTGTCCGTCATGTTTTGCTCTTCGGCGGCTGCCTGGTAGCGGACCGCGGCCTCCTCGAGCGCGCGCTCCGTCGCTTGCCGTTCGGCGATGGACTCTTGAAGAGATTCGATCCGTCCGCGCACTTCGGCTTCCCGTGTCGGGCTCTCCGTTTCGTCGAGATAGTGCTGGAACGCTTCGAGGGCTTCTTGCTCGCGCTGGAGCCGATCCGCAGCAACGCCGATGTTGTACTGGAGTGCGGGCCTGCCGCTCAGCCGGTACGCGTGTCGAAAGAAAACCAACGCGCCTTCGTAGTTGGCCTGCTCGAACGCTTCGCGCCCGCGCTCGAAGTACTCGCGTGCGGCGGCATCGTCGGCGGTATCTTGCGCGACCGCTGGCATCGCACAAAGCATGCCGAGCAGTAGCGCGGCTGCGCAGGTCCAACCGCAGCCGATCCCCCAGGTCTCTTTCATCACTCCAAGATAGAGGAGCGGCGCCCCCATCGGCAAACCCGGGAAGGGCGAGAAGGGAACGAATTTTCAGCTCATCGGCGAGCTCGTGAAGGCCTTCGAGTTGCGCGCGGAAACGCCGCGGCTATACGAACGCCCGACCTCGGGGTTGTAGCTCAGTTGGGAGAGCGCCGCGTTCGCAATGCGGAGGTCAGGGGTTCGATTCCCCTCAGCTCCACCATTTTTCGAGGCTCGTGGAGTCAGGCGCAGACGAGTTGCACCGGCAGCAACCGCGGCTACGCTCCGCCGCCTATGACTCGCGTAATCAACTTCAGTGCGGGGCCAGCGACCCTTCCGCTACCGGTCCTCGAGTATGCCCACAACGAGTTCCTCGACCATGAAGGCACGGGGATGTCGCTCATCGAGCACAGCCATCGCGGTGCGGCGTACGCGAAGGTTCATGAAGAGGCCAAGTCGCTCTTCCGCGAGCTGATGAACGTTCCGGACACGCACGAGATCCTCTTCATGCAGGGTGGTGCCACGGCTCAGTTCGCCCTCGTACCGATGAACCTCCGCGGTGCCGGTCAGTCGGCCGACTACATCAACACCGGTGTGTGGAGTGACAAGGCGATGGCCGAGGCCCTGATACTGGGCGAGGCGCGTGAAGCGGGCACGGGCAAGGTCGACGGGAAATACACCCGCGTTCCGAAGCAGTCCGAGCTGGGGCTCGACCCCGGCGCGGCCTACGCGCACTTCACGAGCAACAACACGATCATGGGAACGCAGTTCCATCAGTACCCGGACAGCGGCGACGTTCCGCTCGTGGCCGACATGTCGAGCGACATTCTTTGGCGACCGATCGACGTGTCGAAGTTCGGGCTGATCTATGCCGGCGCGCAAAAGAACCTGGGCCCTGCGGGTGTCACGGTTTTGATCTTCCGCAAAGATTTGGCGGAACGGAGCCCGAAGACCATCCCAAAGATCTTCCGCTACAAAACGATTCTCGACGGTGACTCGCTGCAGAACACCATTCCAACCTTCGCGGTGTACATGGTTCGCAATGTGCTCCGCTGGGTCCGCAACCAGGGCGGCGCCCCCGCGATGGAGAAGCGCAACCGGGAAAAGGCCGGCTCCATCTACGGCATGATCGACGAGAACCCGGGTTTCTTCCACTGCCCCGTCGAGCTGGAATCACGCTCGATGATGAACCCGGTCTTCCGTCTCCCGACCGAAGACCTCGAAAAGAAGATGATCGCCGAGGCCGCGGAAGCCGGCATGGTGGGTATCAAGGGCCACCGCTCGGTCGGCGGCATCCGGACCTCGATCTACAACGCCATGGAGCCGTCGGACGTTCAGAAGTTCGTCGACTTCGTCAAGGCATTCGCCAAGAAAAACGGCTAAACCGGCGCGCGGCCATCGGCGTAGGTGGCGTACAAATAGCTTCGAATTTCGGCGGATTCGAACATCTGCGCGCCGGTGTTCGGATCGAGCAGAAAGGGCACCTGCATCTTGCCCGAGATCGAGACGTAGTCGCCGCGGTCGGGGCTCCTTCGGGGCACGTTGTGCAATCGGTAGGGCAGCTCGAGCTCGCACAGGGCCTCGCGCGCGATTCGGCAGAACGGCGACCCCTCGTAGGAGTAGAGCTCGAGCAGCTGCTCGGGCTGTCGTGAGCGGACCGCGTGGCGGCCGCGGCTTGGACGGAACGCCGATGCGATCATGGACGTGGTCACGGCGAAGGCGCGTTGCCGGAGGAACCAGGGAGCGGCGCCGTCACCGTACTCGCGGAAGAGGTACTCGACGATTTCGGCCGACTCGTACATCGAAACCCCGGTGTTGGGATCGACCAGATACGGAAACTGGGAGCGACCGCCCTCCCGTTTGACCTTTTCCCGAAAAAGCTTGCCGCCTTTCGGACAGGGATAGACGATTGGATCGAGGCTGAGCGCAGACAGGGCCTCGCGGGCAATCCGGCAGTACGGACAGACCTCGAACTCGTAGAGCTCGAGCGGCTGGGCCGGGGACTTGAGGCGCTCGTAGTGGACGTTGCCAAAATTGGGGCGTGCTGCACTTGCGGCAGTCGCTGTGGTGACATCGAGGAAGCGCGCGAGATCCATGATTCTCTCATTAAGGAGCCTGCCCGGGTTTTCAAGTGGTGATAGCCTTCGGCGATGGCGCGGGAGCTCGAGCTAGTCACCCATTTGCGTCCCAAAGGGGATCAGCCAGAGGCGATTTCCGCGCTTTTGGAGGGGCTTTCACGGGGTGATCGGCACCAGGTGCTGCTCGGCATCACAGGGAGCGGCAAGACCTTTTCGATTGCCAACGTGATCGACACGACCAAGCGGCCGACGCTCATCATCGCCCCGAACAAGACCCTGGCCGCGCAGCTCTACAGCGAGATGCGCGAGCTCTTTCCGAACAACGCCGTCGAGTATTTCGTCAGCTACTACGACTACTACCAACCCGAAGCGTACATCCCGTCGAGCGACACCTATATCGAGAAGGACGCGATCGTGAACGACAAGGTCGATCGCATGCGGCACAGCGCCACGCGCTCATTGTTGGCACGTCGCGACGTGATCATCGTTGCAAGTGTCTCCTGCATCTACGGCATTGGTTCCTCGGAGTGGTACCAGGAGATGTTGATCAATCTCGAGGTGGGACAAGAGTTTCGACGTGATGTTTTGTTGCGACGACTGGTCGACATTCAATATCAGCGCAACGACATCGACTTTCATCGAGGCACGTTTCGGGTACGCGGGGACGTGGTCGAGATTTTTCCTGCGCACTCGGAGAACCTCGCGGTACGCATCGAGTACTGGGGCGACGAGATCGAACGCATCGTCGAGATCGACCCCATGCGCGGCAAAGTGCTCGAAGAGATGGACCAGTACGGGGTCTACCCTGGCAGCCACTACGTCACGCCGGACGAACATCGAAAGCGAGCGATCGATTCGATACGCGAGGAGCTCCTCGAATGGCTCCCAAAGCTCGAAAAAGACGGCAAATTGCTCGAAAAACAGCGCCTTCAGCAGCGGACCATGTACGACTTGGAGATGCTCGAGCAGATGGGTTTCTGCCACGGGATCGAGAACTACAGCCGGCATCTGTCGGGCCGCAAAGAGGGCGAGCCGCCGCCGACCTTGCTCGACTACTTCCCCGATGACTTCCTGGTGATCCTCGACGAATCGCACATCACCGTTTCGCAAATCGGAGCGATGTACCGGGGCGATCGATCCCGCAAAGAAACATTGGTCGCCCATGGGTTTCGTCTGCCCAGCGCGCTGGACAATCGACCGCTGCAATTCTCCGAATGGCAAGAGCGTGTCGGTGAGGTCATTCACGTGAGCGCGACGCCGGGCGATTGGGAACTCGAGCAGGCGAGCGGGGTCGTCGTCGAACAAGTCATCCGGCCAACGGGGTTGCTCGATCCCGTGGTCCACGTTCGCCCGACGAAACACCAGGTCGACGATTTGCTCGCCGAGATCCGCGATCGCGTTGCGCGCAATGAGCGCGTCTTGGTCACGACGCTGACCAAGCGCATGTCTGAAGATCTCACTGAATATTACGGCGAGCTCGACGTTCGCGTGCGCTATCTTCACAGCGACATCAACACTCTGGATCGTGTTGATATTCTTAGGGATTTACGCCGCGGCGAATTCGACGTTTTGGTCGGTATCAACCTTCTTCGCGAGGGCCTCGACCTGCCCGAAGTGTCGCTCGTGGGCATCCTCGACGCGGACAAGGAAGGCTTTCTTCGCTCCCCGCGGTCTTTGATTCAGACGATCGGACGCGCGGCGCGAAACTCGGGCGGTGAAGTGATCATGTACGCCGATCGAATCACCAAAGCGATGCGGTACGCACTCGATGAAACCCAACGAAGGCGAGCCCGCCAAACCGAGTACAACGAAGAGCACGGCATCACGCCACGAACCATCACGAAGGCAGTCCTCGAGATGGACCGGTCCAGCGGCGCTGGAGACTACGTGGTGATTCCGATCTTGCGAAAGGGAGAGATTCCCGATGACCCAGCCGACATCCCGGCTCGCATCGAAGAGCTACGAAGCGAAATGCTGCTGGCCGCCGAGGAGCTCGAGTTCGAAAAGGCCGCAGAGCTCCGCGATCAAATCGAGCAGCTATCAAAGGGACACTCTCCACCCTCCTAACCACCTGAAATCAGGGCGTTCCCCCAGCAAGGATCGCAGCGCCATGTCTTCTGTGTGCTGAACCTTCAGTCTTTTGACGCTGCGATCTTTGAAGCAGAAGTCGCGTAATTCCAGCTACTTGTGGTGGTAGAGAGTGTCCCCACTCGGAGGGAGCTGGCGTGGAGGAGGTGGTGGTCGAGGGGGGGGGCGCCGTAGAGGGAGTCGCCCAGGAGGGGGTGGCCTATCGACGCGAGGTGGACTCGGATTTGGTGGCGTCGGGCGTTGTTGGCGCGAAGCTCGACGAGCGAGCCCTGTTCCGCTGGGGTGCTGCTCAGCACTTCTGTCTTCGCCGCTTGGGCGCCGAGCCGTTTGAGCTCGCGGGGGTCGGTGCAGACCCGAACCTTCCGATGGTCGTGTGGGTCGGTCGCGATGGGCGTTTCGATGACGATCGGAGCTGGAACGACTCCTATGCAGCGCGCAAGATATCTCTTTTCGATTTCTCCGGCCTGCAGCATTCGTCGTAGCCGGTCGAACGTTTGCTGATCGCGCGCGGCAAGCATCAGACCGGAGGTGCCGACATCGAGCCTGTGTAGGATCCCGGGCTCTCGCTTTCGGTAGCCGACGCCCCGCATTTCCGGGTATCGGGCGACCAGCGCGCCGGCCAAAGTGGCAAGCTCGTCTTCCCGTAGCGGGTGGCTAGGAATGCCGGCCGGTTTGTCGACGACGACGTAAGAATCGGTTTCGAGCAGCACCTCGAGCGCCAGGCTCGGATCGGGGGCAGCGTGGAAATCCGCCGGGCCCGGCAAGCGCTCGAGGGTGACTCTGTCGCCAGCCGACAGGGCATAGCTCTTTTTCACCCGGCGCCCGTCTACTCGAGCCTCGCCTTTTTCGATGAGAGCCTTCGCGCGCGCGCGACTGAGCTCAGGAACGCGCCGGGCGAGAAAGACATCGAGCCTTTCGCCGGCCTCATCCCCTTCGATTTCGAGCTCGAACGCCGTCATCTGGCTCCCCTCCCATACCATCGCCCGCTCCTCCGCGCCGTTTGCACGCTCAAGCGGCGCGTCTACACTCCGAAATCCAGTGTCCAAGCGTGATTACTACGTGGTTCTCGAAGTCAGCCGCACCGCGGCGGCCGACGAGATCAAGCAAGCTTATCGCGCACTCGCAATGAAGTACCACCCCGACCGCAACCCGGACGACCCCGCGGCTGAGGATTCCTTCAAAGAGGCGAGCGAGGCGTACGCCGTCCTTTGCGATTCGGACAAGCGCCAGCAGTACGACCGCTACGGGCACAGCGCATTCGACAGCGGCGGCCCGGGCTTCGAACCTGGCGACTTTGGCGCCGTCAGTGACATACTCGAAGGGCTGTTTGGCGAAGTGTTCAGCGGCGGACGCCGCAAGCGCCGGAGTGCACGCGACCTCAACTACGACCTCGAGATCTCGTTCATCGATGCCGCGCTCGGCGTCGAAAAAAAGATCGACGTCAACCGCCCCGCCGCCTGCACAACCTGCGACGGGAGCGGCGCGAAAGCCGGAACGCCTATCCACAAGTGCAACGTCTGCCAAGGACGCGCGCAGGTGAAGTACCAACGCGGCCTCTTTGCCGCCGCGCGAACCTGTCATGCCTGCCGCGGCACCGGCAAAAAGATTCCAACGCCATGCGAGGCCTGCGCTGGCACGGGCACGAAGATGCGCGCTGAATCGATGAGCGTGAAGATCCCTGCTGGCGTCAAAGATGGCGCGGTCCGTACCGTACGAGGCGCAGGCGAGGCCAGCGCCGACGGGAACGGCGACCTTCACATCAACATCAAAGTGACCAATCACATGCTGTTCGAGCGCGACGGCGCCGACATCCTGATCTCGGTCCCTATCTCCTTTCCCCAAGCTGTTCTCGGCGCCAGCATCGATGTGCCTACACTCGACGGACAGGTCCTCATGAAGGTTCCTCCGGGCACCCAATCAGGAAAGATGTTCCGGCTGCGCGGCAAAGGAATCCCGGTCTATGGAGGCTATGGCAAAGGCGATCAGCTCGTGACGGTCCTGGTCGAGGTGCCCCAGGAGATCAGCCGACGCCAGCGTAAGCTCATCAACGAGCTCGCGCAGGAGATCGGGGATGAATCTCACCCCCAACAAGCCAGCTTCATCAAGAAGCTCCGAGGCTTGTTCGAATCCTAACCGACCGCGGGCTTGCGCTCCGACGAAGGCTTGCCAAGGTACGCCCATGCGAACCGCAGTTCTGTTCATGTTGGCCGGGGCACTCCTCGTCGGATGCCCCAAGGAAGAGGACCCCGAGACCAGGAGCCAAGGGGAAGAAACGCCCGCACCCGGCGAAACCGAAACGGGCGAAGCGGCCCCACAAAAAGATGGCGTCCCAGACCAATACACCGTCGAGCTCGATACGACGAAGGGCGTCATCGTGATCGAGGTGCGCCGCGACTGGGCGCCAAATGGAGCCGACCGCTTCTACGAGTTGGTGCAGAACGGCTACTTCACCGACGTGGCGTTCTTCCGAGTGGTTGGTGGCTTCATGGCGCAGGCTGGTATCAGCGGCGACCCCGCGCTCAACGCCGTCTGGCGCGAAAAGCGAATCCCCGACGACGCGGTCAAGGCCAGCAACATGCGCGGCACCGTCACGTTTGCAACCTCGGGCCCCGATTCGCGCACCACGCAGTTCTTCATCAATTTCAGTGACAACTCGCGTCTCGACGGGATGGGCTTTGCACCGATTGGCAAGGTCAAAGACATGGCGCCAGTCGACGCGCTCTACGACGGCTACGGAGAGGGCGCTCCCCGTGGCCGCGGTCCTTCGCAAGGGCAGATGCAAACGCAGGGCAACGCCTACCTCAAGTCGAGCTTCCCGAAGCTCGACTACATCAAAAGCGCCCGAATCATCGAGTAAGGCGACCGCGGTCTACTTGGAAATCGACCCGGTCGTTCTCCAGGAGAATGAACTCCGGATGGGTCGTCGTCAGAAAGACCTGGCCGCCGGCCTGACTCAAGACCTCGAAGAACCGGCGATTTCGGCTCCGGTCGAGCTCGCTCGAAACGTCGTCCAGTAGGAGAATTGGCACGCGCCCGGTGCGCTCGCTGAGCAGATCGAGCTCGGCGGTCTTGAGGGCAAGAACGATCGTGCGGTGCTGCCCCTGAGAGCCGTGATGTCGCGCGCCGACCTCGTGCAGTCGGAGCTCGAGATCGTCCCCGTGAGGACCGTCTGCCGTGAACCCTCGCGCAAGGTCCTTGCTAAACGCACGCTCGAGCGCTTCCTTAATCGCATCCTCCGTCGGCTCGACCCGCGGCAGGTAGCGAACCGCCAGCGGCGTATCACCAGCGAACACTTCCGAGAAGGCGCGCACCACCCGCGGCGCAAGGTCATCGATGAGGCGGCGACGGGCTTGCCCTACGATGGCTCCTGCCTTGCTGAGAATGGCGTCGTAGGCGCGAACCGAGCGCCGATCGGTGCAGTCTTCCTTGAGCAGGCGATTGCGACTGCGAAGGGCCTTCTCGTAGCTTGCGAGGTTCGAGCCATAAATCGGGTCCATCTGCTCGAGCATTCTGTCGAGGAACGCCCGTCGCTTGTCCGCAGAACCAGACGCGAGCACCAAATCCCCTGGGTGGAAGAGCACCATGCGAACGGACTGGTGCCAGACGCTGGTCGAGCGCGGACGTTTCCCGTCGAGCTCCACGCGTCTTCGCTGCGAACGGCTGAGCTCGA
>RCNE010002416.1_pt1 | contig 14652 bp, 12 predicted proteins | sample 2041361 | NCBI WGS metagenome assembly RCNE01 (sample SAMN09708229, study PRJNA481090) | Marine sediment metagenome, whole genome shotgun sequencing project.
CACGGTCTACAACATTATCATCGGCAGCGGCGCCGTGAAAATGCAGCTCGGGAACGACGATATTCAACTTTTGACGCCCCTGCGATTGACAACACTGGGCGGTGCGCTGCTGATCAACGACCTCGAGTTGCGACAACTCGGCCGAGACGATGCGATTGGCCATCTCGATGCTGAACTTGAACCCATTCAGCTCGGCCAGCTCACCGGCGCGTTTGGTTGGCCGGCCTTCTCCGGAACGCTGTCAGGCAGGCTGCCATTGTTGCAGCTTGCCGATAATGTCGTCACGGTCGGCGGAACGCTGAGCGCACGTATCTTCGACGGCACGATGGAGATGTCGAAACTCCGCATTGAGCAGCCGTTTGGCCGCGTGCCGCGGATGCAGGGTGAGCTGGCCTTTCGGGACCTTGACTTGCAGCGGTTAACCGAGGTTTTCTCGTTCGGGCTTATTCAGGGACGGTTAAGCGGTGACGTCGCAGGATTGAGAATGGAAAATTGGCGCCCGGTTGCGATGGACATGCATTTCTATACGCCCGCGGCTGACAAGTCGCAGCACCGCATCAGTCAGCGTGCGGTTGAAAATCTTGCCAGCGTTGGCGGTGGTGGCGCTGCGGCCGTGCTATCCACCGGGTTTCTCAAGTTTTTTGACGTTTTCGCCTATGACCGGATAGGCCTCCGTTGTGTGCTGAAAGACGGCACCTGCGCAATGAGTGGGGTCGGCCCGGCGAAGACGGGCGCGCAGGGACGGGGTTATTACCTGGTAAAAGGCCGTGGTGTACCCAGAATCGACGTCGTGGGTTATCGCGATACAGTAAACTGGGGAAGACTGGTGCAGCAGCTGGCGGCAATTGCCCGCAGTGGTTCAGCAACTGTGAAATGACGGCCGCGAAACAGAATGCGGAAGAGGAGTTTTATAGCAATGCGTAAATTAGCAGTGAGCATGATGGCCATGCTTTTGGTGTTTGGCGTGGCTTGCGTAACCATCAATGTGTATTTCCCGGAGGCAGCTGCCGTCGAAGCGGCCGACCGCATCATCGATAAGGTGCGCGGAGAAGATGCCAATAATTCAATGTCCCTGATGCGGCCGGACAACGGTCGTCGCATGCCATTACTGCTTGGGTTTGCGAACGGCGTCAGCGGGTTCCTGATTAGCAATGCCAACGCTCAGGGCGAAGTCGATTTCGACAAACCATCACCGGAAAAACAAGCGCTCGAGGCATCGCTTGCGAGTCGATTCCCGTCGCTGCGGCCGTACCTCGACTCCGGTGCCGTCGGCCTGACAGATGCCGGGCTTCTCGAATTTCGCGACCGCAATCTTGTGCCGCTCAAGGATCGGAACGGCGTCGTGCAACTCGTCGCCGCGCAGAATAACGACTGGAATGCGCTGTATGGCGAAATCGCCAAATTGAATGGCCATCCGGAGTGGCAGGATAACATTCGCCGCACGTTCGCTGAGCGCTGGGTCGCGAAAGCAGACAAGGGTTGGCACTACCGCGAAGACGGCGCCTGGAAGCAGAAGTAGTCGTCCGTCGGCGTTTATGACGCTTATTTAAGGACGAAGATATTGTGCCTCTCGCAGACGTCATGCAGCTGTTTGGGCCACACCGTCGTGCTTACCTCGCCGAGATGCGCCTTGCGGAGCAGCAGCATTTGCGTTCTGGATTGACCGATACCGCCGCCAATTGACAGCGGGACTTCGTCGTTCAGAATCATCTGATGATAAGGCTGGGACAGTTCATCTTCCCTGTCGGCGATCTTCATCTGCTCTTTCAGTGTTTCCGCGGTAACCCGGACGCCCATTGAAGTCAGTTCGTGCCGTCGTTTGGTCACGTGATTATAGACCAGTATGTCGCCGTTCAAGCCGTGCATCAGCTTGCCGTTTTTCTCGATCGTTGGGCTGACCCAGTCGTCGTAATCCGCTGCACGCATCTCGTGCGGATAGCCGTCATCGAGTTCCCAGCCTATGCCATAGATAAATACGGCACCGTATTCTTCGATGATCTTCGTTTCGCGCTCTTTGCGTGGCAGATCGGGATACTTCGCGAGTATTTCCTCGGCGTGGATGAAGTGCAGCTCCTCAGGTAGCGGTGGGAAACGTGGGTCCTTAAGCGCGGGATACTTGTCCATGACCATACGTTCGGCGCCAGTGATGACCTTCCATATTTTCCTCACGACCTCGGTCAGGTAATCGAGGTTTCGGTGCTCGGCTGTAATAACTTGTTCCCAGTCCCATTGATCGACGTAGGCACTGTGATCGTGATCGAGGAAGTAATCCTTCCTGACGGCCCGCATGTCCGTATTGATGCCCTCACCAACGTCGCACTCGAATTGCTCAAGAGCCCAACGCTTCCACTTGGTGGCTGCCTGTACGATCGAAGCGTGTACTGGTTCGTCAATACCGAGGCCACAATGGAATTCTACGGGTGTCCTCGAACCATCCCTGTCGAGCATGTCGTTCATGCCGGACGCAACCTCGACGATTAAAGGCACCTGCACGAGCATCAGGTTAAGCTCGCGTGCCAGTCCTTTTTCGATGTATTCCTTTATATCGTAGACGGCCTTCTGCGTGTCTTTTCTGCCCAGCAATGAGTCGTAGTCACGCGGCAGGATTTCATCGACCTTTTCATAGGTGCTGATGCCTGGGCCGGCCAGGTCTGATCTCTTGTCGGACATTGTGATGCCTCCGAATCCCGTAGGGGCTCATTTCTTGAATCTGAAGCGTGCATTAGAGGCCTCGCAGAGCTGCTATGCCATCGTGGAAAATAACAATCCACGGCAACTCATAGGTTTTGGCGCGTAGGTGAGTCGATGAAATTACCTATGCGGTGGCACGCGGATTAGCCGCTTATTCCGGTAGTATTTAGGGGTGGACAGAATCGATCTCCTGGATTCGGGGTTTCTGCATCTCGAAACCCGCGAAGCGCCGATGCACGTGGCAGGTCTGAACTTGCTCAGGTTCCCCGCACGCGTCCACGCGCAGAAGTTCATGGCCCAACTCGGCGAGACTTACCGCTCGACCACCGAGCTTCGCAAACCCTTCGCGCACCGCGTGGCACACGGCGCGCTGGGGCGCTTCGGCCCGCTCTACTGGGAGCCCGACCCGGATCTGGACCTCCACTACCACGTTCATCACTCCGCATTGCCGCAGCCGGGACGATATCGCGAGCTGTTCTCACTGGTGTCGCGGCTTCACTCCAGACCGCTCGATCGCAGCCGCCCGCTCTGGGAAGCGCACTTGATCGAGGGCCTGCAGGATCGCGAGTTTGCCGTTTACACAAAAATACATCATGCGGCGATCGATGGTGTTTCGGGTGCTCGGCTTACCGAGGGAGGTTGTTCGCCGGACCCCAAGGCTAAGATTGATCTATCGCCGCTGTCGCTCGAAGCACATGAAAGATACAAGGCGCATCACGGATACGTCCAGGACACCGACCTCGCGCCGAGCGAGTTTGAACTCAAGGCGATGGCCGAGTTCTTCAAGGCACAGTTTGATACCTCTGCGCATTTCCTGGGAGTGATCAAAAGCTATGCGGCCACGTGGCTGGGTTTCGGTGGCGGCCTGGCGGTACCCTGGCGGCATGTTCCGCACACCATCATAAACACCCAGGTCTCAAGCTCGCGGCGATTTGTTGCCCAGTCATGGAGCATCGAGCGTGTGCGGGCCGTCAGCAAGGCGGCTGGCGTAACGATCAACGACGTTGTTCTGGCAATGTGTTCGGGAGCGTTGCGACGCTACCTTGAGGATCAGGGCGAGCTTCCTGAACATTCGTTGCGAGCATTGGTACCTGTATCTGTCCGGGAGAAAAATGACTTCGATTCGCCTCTCGCGATCAGCTACATCATCGCCGACCTGGGTACCCGCCACGAAGACCCGGCCGACCGGCTCGCGGCGATCGTGGAGTCAACGCGTGCCGGCAAGGAAATGCTAAGCGAGCTGACATCTCGGGAAGCCAGCCTGTATGCAACCCTGATGCAGACGCCGCTGTTTGTTGCCAGCATGATGGGTGTCGCGGACTGGTTCCCGCCGGTCAGCACGGTAATCTCAAATATTCCGGGCCCCAAGGAGCAGCTTTACTGGAATGGTGCGCCCTTACTCGGTTCTTATCCTGTTTCTGCAGTCTTCCATGGCTTTGCACTGAACATCACGTTTGTCAGTTATAACGGCAGCCTCGACTTCGGCATCATCGCGTGCCGGCGCACGGTGCCCCGCGTCCAGCGTCTCATCGACTACCTGGAGCAGTCACTGACCGAACTTGAGGAAATGGTGTAGGCCGCGACAACGCCTATCGGAGAAACTGATGTCGAAATCTGACCGAATACCCCGCGACAAAGACAATGACTATTCGCGCGAGATGGCCTCGCAACGAGCCACGTTCGTGGCAGAAATGACAGGAGCCTCCCTGGATACGGTATCGAGCTACACGAGTGATCCAGCTGTATTTAACGGCAATATCGAAAACTTCATCGGCACCGCGCAGGTGCCGATAGGAATCGCCGGGCCGTTGAAGATGGTTGGGGAACACGCTCAGGGCGACTTCTATATTCCCATGGCAGCCACCGAAGGAACTCTCGTTGCAAGCTACAGCCGCGGCATGCGCGTCATCAGCGAATGTGGGGGCGCCAAGACCACAGTCGTCAAGCACTCTATGCAAAGGGCGCCCGTTTTCCTGTTCGATAATGCTCTGGAAGCGCGTGATTTCGGCCAGTGGCTGGACGATAACCTCGATTGATACGTGGCGTCGTGAAGGCCTCGACGGACGTGCCCCGCCTGACGGAGATCGAGCAATACATCGTCGGCAACATGATGTACACGCGATTCTGCTACACGACTCAGGACGCCGCGGGCCAGAACATGACTGGCAAGGCAACGCTCTACGCCTGCGAGTGGATACGTGCAAATCACCCGTTGAAGCCGCGCTACATCCTGTCCGGCAACATCGAGACCGACAAGAAGCACTCGCAGATGAACATGATCCAGACGCGCGGCAAACGCGTCGTTGCCGAATTTGTGCTGAAGCAGGACGTCGCCAGAGAACTGCTCCGTGTCGAGACCGAGTCGTTGTATCGCTTCAGGCAGATTGCGGATGTTGGCACGATGCTGGCTGGCGCGGCCTACGGTGGTGCGCACTCCGCGAACGGCATTGCGGCCATGTTCATCGCCACCGGGCAGGACGCGGCGAACGTTGTCGAGTCCCATGCCGGCATGCTTTACGGTGAGCTGCTCGACAACGGTGACTTCTACTGGTCAGTCACCCTGCCGGCACTGATCTGCGCCTCGTACGGCGGCGGAACGGGTCTGCCAACGCAGCGCGAGTGTCTCGAAATGATGGATTGTTATGGCGACGGCAAGGCCGACAAGCTGGCCGAAATCATCGCCGCCGTAGTATTGGCGGGCGACGTGTCGCTGTCATCCGCAATCCTCGCCCACGAATGGGTGAGCAGCCACGAGAAGATGGGGCGCAACCGCTAAACGGCCTGGCATTGTGGCAACTACAAGTCAGCGAGTTGGCTTTCGGCGCGGTCAATGTCCAGCGCCTGGATCGCTTCGACCGGGGTCATGCTAATGGCGGTCTCAAGAAGTTCTCGAATCTCGTCCTCGCGATCGTCGCCGTACATCAGGATAAGGCCGTTGGCTTTTTCGATGTAGGGAAACGAAGAGTCCGGGCAAAGCTCGATGGCGGTGTCGAAGTGCTCCTCCGCGAGTTTTCTTTTCGCGCCAAACTTCAGGCTGGCCAGCATGCTGCCAAGCGTGTCCACGATCTCGGCGTGCCATGCCGCGAGCGCCGCATGGGCCTCTGCATGCTCAGGCTCTATGTCGAGACATTGCTCAAGGGAATCCTTGACCCTGGGAGCAATACCCTTGGCCAGCGCCTCGATGATATTAATGAACTGGCTGTAACGTCCCAGTGCGACGGCCAACATGAAATGTGCGTTCGCACTGTCGGGATCGAAGTCCGCGGCTCGTTCACCAAGATCGACGGCCTGTTCGAACCGGCCGAGCTTCTCATCGTCATCGTTCTCGACGTAATGCGCGTACATCGTGGCCGCAAACGCCCCGGGCAGCAGGCATTCCTCGCCGTGTTTAACACCTGCGCGCACCGCATCGCCGAATCTACCTTCGTGATAAGCCTGCCACGCTTTCCGGGCTTTAGCCGTGCCCGGAAAGGGCTCGAGATTTCCTCTGTGAAGCTCGGCCCAGTTTTTCTTGAGCGCGCCGCCGGAGAGGTTGAACTCCGGGCCCGTGTAACTCACGTACCGGTAAGACATGCTGCCTTAGTGCCGCGTTGGGGCGACGACTACGGAAAACGCCACACCATCTCAGCCGACACGCCGTTCACGTCATAACCGAAATCACCGACCTTATGGTGAGTACCCATAAAGCGGTAAAACAACTTGTTTCGCTGGCCGGTGTCATATTCAAGGCCCACGCCGTACGTGACATCCCCGCCGGATTCTGTAACGACTGTCGTTACGGACGTTTCAACGAAGGTCTCTTTCGACTCCCACCACAGCCAGCCCAAGTAACCCAGGCCGTACCAGCGATCAGTAATCGGCCAGCGGCCCATTACGCCAAGCTCCCAGCCGTCGGACTCGTGCAGCGCACTTACCGGGCCAGCTTCCCACGAGTCTCCACCCGAGGATTCCCCGGCGAAATCAGATTCGCCGAAATTTTGGTATCCAGCTTGCACTGCGACGTTTTCGTTTATGTGATAACCGCCGGTTAGGGCAAACGTTGTGTCGTTGGATTCCGAACTGACGTTCGTCACCGAGCCGTCCTGGTTCGAGTCAGGATAATCATTGTCGCCGTAACCAAGCCGTGCACCTACATAGAAGTTCTTCGCCGGTGTGTTACTCGGCATAGCCATTCCCGCTCCCTTCTCGTCGTCGGCGGCGTATGCCTGGAACTGCATTCCCAGCAAGGCAACCGCGATTATTGCTCTCATTAGACTAGTCAGAAACATGATATGGCTCCCTGTGCCGCTTTCTGTCGAGGTCTTAGTCTTGCATATTGGAGATATTTTTTTTTAATCACCATTAAAATTAAGATCAATACGGAGAATTACGTGCCAGGCTATACGCGGTAGTGAGCAGGCCGTATCGGCTGGTAATTTGTTTCTACTAGGCGGGACACCATTCCTTTCACCGGCCCAGGTGAGCCCAACCAGTGTTAGAAGCCGCGGCCTCGCTGCATACGCATGAACTGGTTTCGGATAAAACAATCGTAAGTGACTTGGCGTACCATGGTTGAGGCGACGTATGCGGCGTCGATCTCAACGCAAGGACAGAAGCCATGAGTAAAGGACAAAAGAGCAACAAAGAGGCCAAGAAACTGCCGGGCATGACGCCAAAAGAGAAAAAGGCGGCGAAGAAGGCGAAGAAAAACGAAAAGAGTCGCATCGGCGAATGAACTAATCGCTGATTAACTAAATGGGGCCGAACCGCAGTGCATCGTGTGCTGGCGCGGTTTTCGCGGCAACGTCCGATGGCGGTTTCACGCCATGATTTGTTGAATCAAGGACTCGCACTCAGGGCGGTCCATGTAGCGGGGCACCGCGTACGTACCGTGTGCTTCCTTAAGTGCGGCGCGGGCGATACCCGGTATGTCGTCTGCTTTCAAAGCATCCAGTTTCTCTGGAATGCCAAACCGGCCGTTGAGCGATCGGATGTGGTCGATGAATTTCTGCGCCAGCGTGGCGTCACTGTCGCCCGCGTGTTTCAAGCCACTGGCCTCCGCCAGAGTCGCTAGTCGTGAGGTGCAAGCCGGCCTGGAGAAATCCAGCACGTAGGGCATCACGACGGCGTTGGCGAAGCCGTGGGGCGTATGGTAGTACGCGCCAAAATTGTGGGAGATTGCGTGTACATACCCGACGCCCGCCCGCGTAAACGCCAGCGCCGCGTAGTACGACGCCATCGACATGTGCTGCCGCGCCTCGAGGTTCTGGCCATCTTCCATGACGACGGGCAGGTTTTTCATGATCAGCCGGGTGGCAGCTAACGCGTAACGGTCCGTATCGGGAACGGCATTGTCCGAAAGGTAGGCTTCCACTGCATGCGTCAGCGCATCCATGCCGGTGGTGGCGGTGATCGCCGGCGGCAGACCCGTCATCAGGTTGGCATCCAGTGCCGCCATGGCGGGTACCAGTTTGGGATCAATGATGGCGAATTTCGACTTGCGCTCAGGATCCGACACTACCGCCGCGATGGTGACTTCGGAGCCGGTCCCCGCCGTGGTGGGTACGGCGTACAGCGGCAGCGTTGCGCGGAAGACTCTGAAAAGACCCTCCATTTTCCGGATGGGCTTGTCGTTGGTCGCGCGCGCTGCGATAACCTTGGCGGCATCGATGGGCGAACCGCCCCCCACAGCGAGGATGGCCTCGCAGCCGTGCTTCTTCAGCATCTCGAACCCGGCCTCGATTTGATCGATGGTTGGGTCGGGTTCGATGCCGTCGTAGATGAAGATCTCGATGCCAAGCTCAGCGAGCTTCGCCTGCATGCCATCGATCAGTCCAATCTTAACGAGCGTGGCATCGGTCACGATCAGGGCCCGGCGAGTGCCCATCTGCGCGATGGCCTCGCACAGTTCCAGGGAGGATCCTGGTCCGCTGAACAGCGTCGGTTTCGGGAACGGCAACACCATGGCCGTACCTTTCAGGATCTTGACCTTCGTCTTAAAAAGAACGGTCTTGGCGCCGAATGGAATCACCGGCAAATTATCCCCCTCGGGGCGCCGAATTCATAGAGTTTGTGCGTTCTGCGACGGGGCGATGTCTTGATGTCCCGGATCAGACCGCCACAAACTTTTCGTAGATCAAACGGGAAGCGCGCGCCGAGGCCCCACCGCTGCGATACCGGTGAAACTTCTCTGCAACTCTTTCGTAATTATCATGACCCTCCACAGGCAAGCCCTGCTGAATCCGCTCAATGGTCGAGCCAAGTTCCTCCAGGGTCCGCGGCTTGGGTCCCGGCGTGACCTCATCATAGGGATAATTGAGGCCCCGACAGTTCTCGACAAAATCTTCCTGGTCCGGAACAAAGAAAACCACGGGTTTCCCTGTTAACAACCAGTCATAGATCACGCTGGAGAAATCTGAAATCAGGATATCGACCTCAGGGAATAACGCCATCAGGTCCAACTCCGGGTCCATCCTCCGGATGGAGTCACTTGATTCAAACTGGAACTGTTGCTGCTGGCGAGCCTGAACGAAGTGTGCGTGAATCAATAGAACTGCGTTAAGGCGCTGCAAGGAAGATTCGAAATCCTTCCAAATCGCGGGAAACGGACCGTGACCATGATCCCGGAAGGTCGGGGTATGCACGAGAATGGTCTTCTCCTGGAGTTTCATCTCCGCAAGCCACTGTGCCAACTCGGAATCCAGTTCCTTCAGAGGAGGTTCGCCAAACAGAATGTCCGCACGCGGATAACCCGTCACCGCCATGTGCTCCGGCGGCAAACCCTGATTCTTCTGGTTTTCCAGACTGGCATACTCCGAGGTAGCCAAGGCGTAGTCGGGAACGACACGTTGCCAGGGAAGCAGCACCGACCAGAAGGCACGTTGCCAGAAGGTACCGTGGTGAAGCTGGTAGAGCCGGTGATCTGGTTGTTCGATCGAACGCCCGGCTCGCTTGATTCCGGAACCGTGCCCCAGATACACCTGGGCGGCTCCCCGGCTGAGCCAGTAGTTGATGTCCTTAGGCTGGTTCGAATAGGCGTAGACTCCCGCGCGCAGACAAGCGGCCATACCGCGGATCGACCACCGGTGGTGCGCTTCCAAGCCCATTCCACGGATTTCCCGAACCACCTCGCTTGAGCGACTGATCCAGACTGCGTCCACGTCTCGCTCTGATTCTCCGGAAACATGCCGGAAAAGAACTCCCGCATTATCGCTAAAGCGAACTCCGTCCCAACAGCCAAACACCCACAGATTGGCACGTCTCGAGACGAAACCGGAAATGAAATAGAGCCCGAAAAGAAGCGGGCGCAGCAAGAGACTCAAGATGGATTGCAATCCGAATCCGGAGATATTTCCCAGAGCCTTGGCGATTCCCGGCTGGCCTCTCACTTCATCCTCACCGGACCGACCAGAGTCTTCTTGCCGCATGAATTGTCCTTTCTCCGTCAACCACTTCCTCGACCGCAAAACGACCAAGATAGAGGATGCGGATTCCGCTCGCAACTTGCCACACTCAACTGTTCGACCTTATATAACATCGATTTGTCATTACGCCGCAACTGTATGTACGTTCAAGGGAGAAGGGAGAACTACCACTCGAAAATTGTCTAATAATTACGCTAGCATGAAGTATTATTAGGGCCAGCCTAAATGTCGTTAAATCGCCCGATGCCGAATAATAAATTACATGAAGTAGTGAATTCGAAGTGCCGTTTTTGTCGAAGTGAACTAACGACGTTCGACGCACTTATGCGCATCCGGAGAATTGAAGTACATTCCACGTCCGGGTTTGCGAAGCATTCCATTGCCTGAAGCTGCAATTTTCCGGATAAGCTATGCAAGACTCGTTCTCGTCAAAGCTCAATCGTCGCATCGGCCAGGAATTTGGTTTCTGGGCCCTGTATGCGCGGTCGGCTCTTGCCGGTCATTCCGGGATTAAAAGCGACGTTGATGCGGATCTAAAGCATTTCTGCTTGTTCTTAGGATATCCGAGAAGCGGTTCAACGTTAATAGGCTCGATGCTGGACGCCCATCCCGACATCGTTATAGGCCATGAGGTTGATGTTTTGGGAATGGTGCGTTGGGGGGCTCGCGCGCGCACGCTATTTCACGCAATGATCACAAGTTCGCTAGAGTTTGGTGAGATTGGTAGCCAGTGGCAAGGCTATGACTACAGGATCGATTCGACGTGGCAGGGTCGTCACCGCAGATTTTTAGTCGTTGGTGATAAGGAGGCGGGACGGTCCAGCGTTCACTGCCATCGCCAGCCAGCCCTGATTGATAAACTTCGCGATCGCATGAATCGACCACTGAAGTGCATTCATGTGATTCGCAACCCTTGGGACAATATTGCGACTTTGTACAGGCGAGGTCGCTACCCACATATTCGGCGGCCGCTGTCCGTCGCTATCCAAGATTATCGCCGGATGTGTGTCGGTGTCGAAAATGCGAGGGGCAGGCTTTCATCGGATGAATACCTTGATATTTATTATGACGACATGATTGCCGACCCGGACCGAATCTTTCGTGAGCTCCTAATGTTCCTGCAGGTTGAGGCGGATCCGTCATTTGTTACCAGTTGCTGCAGTGTGGTATCGAACGGCTCATTCAATTCACGGAAGACGGTTGAATGGAGTACTGAAGACAAGGCGGCAGTTCGCAAGATAATGACGGATTTTTCAACTCATAATCGATTTCTGGATACGCCGTTTTGAAATCTGGGCAATTATCAGCCACATCGTTTTCTGGCTGACTTTAGCCTATCACTTGGCGGACCTGGTGTGATGAAACAGGCCGTATCCTAGATTGCTACTGACACGCACGTACAGTGCGGCGGACCACGCGATGCTACACACTAACAACGCGGCGGCGCTCCCGATAATTCCAAACGCTGGTGTCAGAATCATGTGCGTAACAACAACGAGCACTGCGACGAACAAGGAAACCCAGAAAAGGTCGTTATGGTGTCCGGTCATCCCCAGCATCGGAACCAGGGGAGCGGAAAAGGCTAGCGCAAGCTGCGCGAACGCCGCGACAATCATGGCCGAACGGCCGCCGACGTACTCCGGTCCAAAAAGCGCCAGTACATGATCGGCAAACGGAATAAGGATCATAAGGAAAAACAGCGCCGGCCAAAATGTAAACGCGATGGCCTGGCGCGCTGCCGTTCGAAGCCTTTTCGGATCATTAGCTTCAAATAGCTGCGCGACCTTCGGTGTGAAAGCAATGCCAACAGCGGCGGATGCAAATGCGACGATGGATAATGTGCGCAATGCCGCATTCAATATGGCGAGATCCGAAGACGCAAGAAACAGGCCGGCGACCAGTATATGGATGTCGACGTAGTAGCCGAAGTAGATTTGAGACAGTAAAAGAATGAGTGACGTGCCTAGCCACAGTGCTTGCCTGCCGCTTTCTGCAGCGGGCAGGTTCAGCGTCACAAGTTTCTTGCGGAGCAACGTGTACTGTACGATTAGCAGTCCAACCAGCAACATCAACTGAGCAAGCAGCACGAGCTCCGCGTCCGGCAGTATGTCGAAAGCAAAATGTAGTGTAACGAGAGTAGCGAGAAGCAAGAAAGGACGTAAGAAGGTGCTGGTCATTGACGACAAAACGACCCAGTCCAGCGACCGTGCAATCTGGCCATTTAGCGTGATCAAGGTCGAGAATGGAACCGAGGCGGCACCTATCAAAACAAGCGAGCTGTAAGGAGATGAGAGATTTCTGTCAAAGAGAAATACGGCCGCGGTGGCGGCAAGTCCGACAGCGAGTCCCGAGAGAAAGACCGTCTTCCTTGACCACCTGATGAAAGCGGATACCTGGGCCGGGTCTCCGCGAGCGAGCGCGGCCGGGATGAAGCGATTGGCGCTTGCCGCGAGACCAAGCGTCGCGAGACTCGAGCTCAGCCAAAGCCCGGCTTGCACAATCACGAAGTGTCCGAGCGCCTCCGTTTTTATGAAGCGCGCGAGTAGAATGAATGTCAGATAAACACAGACCGCTGCGGCGACTCGCAGAGTAAAGGTTACGATCGAATTTGAAAGTAGAGAGCGGGTCTCAAAATGACCAAACCAGTTACGCACTGGCGACTTTCCTGCCACAAGTACAGAGTTTCTCTCTGATCACCGCATTCGCTCCGTACACCGTCTAGAAGGTCAGGTCTTTCGCGTAACGGATCAGGGAATCGAAGTAGCGGCGACCGGTAAGTACCTGCCCTGCCGACATTTCCCGGGGTGGCACGCTTTCTTCTTGCAGTAGTGGCATTTAACGGTCGACCCATATCGTGCTGTGCCGATCAGCTCGCATAGCGCGGTCCGGCGGCTGGAGCATAATTGCCCGAATGGCCAAATTCGTAAAGTTCGTATTTTTTCATGTCTACATCGGTAATCACGCCGCCTACTCTCGGGCAGCCTGACTGCACTACTTTTTCGGCGCAGTTTTTCGCAGTACGCCGATGTGTTTTTCCCCACCGCATCGCCAGTACAGTCGCGTCCACCATACCCGCTAAAATGAGCGCATCGCCGCTCGTGACAACGGGTGGGGCATCGACGACGATGTAGTCGAAGTGCTCTCTGAAAATTGTCAGCGTTTCCCTGAGTTCATCGAGATTCGGTCCGCCGTCGGAAAGGAGATCGCGATCCCCGATGGGCATAAATGCAAACGGTTTGTTGGTCTTTGCAGCGTACACGGCATCTTTGATGCTAACTGTACGGTCGAGAACCTCGATCAGACCCGGAACGGCCGGAAGGCCAATATTCTCGTGAAGCCGCGGAGTGAAGTGATCAGCGTCAATCAGCATGACCGTACGCCCTTGCAACGACAGCGCATTTGCCAGCGCCAGCGCCACGCTTGATTTTCCCTCACCATGCGTTGATGAGGTGGTCATTATCGTCCGTTGATCTGTGTCAAGCCCGGTTGACTGAATCTTCTGAGCCATGGCACGGGCGGCTTCCGCATATTGGGACCTTGGCTTCTCGACCGCATATTGAAAAGCGGTCAGACCGCGCAGGGTCCGCCGCGTTAGTTTGGGCATGAAACCGAACGGTAAAACGTTAATTTTTTCAGCCAATTCGTGCTCAGCACGTATCGTGCGATCCGCAAACTCCCGCATCAGAACGAACATCACCGCCAGCAGGGCAGATCCCAGCCCGGCTAGCGCGAGCATGCTACCTGTCTTTGGAAATGATGGTTCGACGGGCGTTAGCGCGCGTGAAATTATCCTTGCGTCGGGCTCTTGGAACGAGACGTCAACTTGACTGCTGACCTGTTTTAGTTGGCCGAGCATGGTCTCGAGGAGCAACAGGTCCGCTGCCGCCTCGCGTTCCATCACGTTGAGTCGAACCATGTCGTCCGCGCCAACTTCAAGTCGGCCGGTCGCCGACGAGAGACTGGAAACGATTGCTCGTTCACGCGCTCGGGCAATATTGTACCGGTACTCGAGAGCGTTAACGATCTTGGCCGTTTCCTGGCCTATTTTTTCCCGGACCTGCCTGACCTCCGCTTGCATCTGCAGCAGCCGTGGATGTTTGTCACCCAGCTCCGTGCCAAGTTCCGCCATATTTGCCAATAATGTTGATTCCTGTTCGCGAAGTCGTTGGATGAGGTTGCTGTCAAGAACCTCGGCGGCCGAATCGATACCATCCGGAATTGCGAGCAGACCGCGGATTTCGCGTAGCCGGGTTTGCGCCTCTGTGGTTTGGGCGCGACTCTCAATCAGTTGCGCGTTCAGGCTCGAAAGTTCTCGATCGCCTAACGTCATGCCGCCGCGCTCAATCATCCCGGAATCCAGCTTGAACTTTTCTATCTCGAGTTCTGATTCGGCAACCTTGCGGCGCAACTCACTGACTTGTGCGGTCAACCAACCGGCAGCGTCGCTTATCGCGTCAAATTTCGAATCACGCTGGTCCTGGATATACAGTTCTGCCAGCGCATTGGCCGTACCGGAGGCGACCGCGGGATCGGCAGCGCTGAACCGTAAAGAGACGAC
>RCNE010001125.1_pt1 | contig 14645 bp, 14 predicted proteins | sample 2041361 | NCBI WGS metagenome assembly RCNE01 (sample SAMN09708229, study PRJNA481090) | Marine sediment metagenome, whole genome shotgun sequencing project.
GTCATCAAATATTCAATGACCTCAGATTGTGGTGTTATGGGATATCCAAAATATGCATCTGCACCTGCTCTTATAGTGGCTTCGGCTAAAGCCTCATTACCCTTCATTAATCTTAATTCAGACATACAATATTTTTTTTGATGAACTTACATTTAAACTTTTATGCGATAAACCGTAATTGCCCGATCTGGGCAAACTATGGCACAATTGGTGCAACCGGTGCATGCTTCAGGATTACTCATATAGGCATAATGGTATCCCTTTCGGTTAACCTCTGTCGACATGCTTATTACTTTCTCTTCGCAAACCGGTATACAGACTTCACAACCTTTACATATCTCTGTGTCAACTACTATTGCTCCTCTTACTTTTGCCATATTCTTAATTTTAGACGCGAATTTGGTATATCGATTATATAATTCATAAAATTAAGCTTAGTTTGTTGATTTAAATATGATAATTGTCATAACACATAAATGTTGGATAAATAAATTAAAGCTCATAAACGTCTATTAACTCTTTACTTAGTGTACTATTTACTTTAAAAATGAACGCTAAAATTTATGAAGAATAGGACTCAATTAATAATAGTTTGAGTAGCGAACAATACAATTTGGGGAAAATGCTTTTTACTACAGTAGAAGATTCAATATGTGATAATCTATATAGTGATATTGACCTTATTGAAATTGATGAAACTTTGGGAAATTGCTTTTATTCCAGCGAATGTTCAGCAACTAATTTCACAAAATCTAATGAACTAATCATACCTTTTATTTCTCCTTCATACATCACAATTATATGATGTACTTTATGCCTTAGCATCATTTTGGCAGCCGCCTTAGCACTTGAATCTGGATGAACAATGTGAATATTTGAAGAAGTCATTATATCTGCCACAGTTGCATCTTCGCTCACTTTTTTGTTTATATCTGTAGCAGTGATAATGCCTTGAATAGTCATTTCAACCTTTAGTGTATCATTGGAATACGAAATAATTGGAATAGCGTGAATTCCTTTTTCCTTCATAAGAATTCTAATTTCCAGAACGTTATGATCTTCCATCGCAGTTGTGACCGGAGCCGACATAAAATCTTTTACCTGTATTCGCATAAGTAACGTTTTAAGTAAATAATAGTGTTAAGATAGTTTAAATAAACAATAGCTGACAGTCCTCTTCATTTGCCCTAGTATAAAAATATGAATACATGTTCATATTGAATATGATAAAAATCATGCTATGATAGTCAGAATTTTTGAAATTTGGTTTTACAAAATTGAAATTCATAGTTGTATTTAAAAGCGGTTCAACAATGATTGAACCAGTAATTAATACTGAAATTACAAAAGGATTCAACACAACGGAAAGTAATCGTTGCTTCATTGAGTTATCTGGTTACTCTGTCATTTTTATACATAATTATTTAGAATTATGCAGCCTTTATTCAGGACGGGTCATAATTAAACACAACTGGTTGGGCTATGGTTTTGTTGTCGATTTGTCCGTGAGGACTATTCTGCTAGAACCAAGCGATGATTTAAGGTAGAAATTTTCATTGGAAAATTCCGCCACAATGAATTATAGCCGATGTTGTAACACGTTATTAATTTTAATGATGTGTTTCTTTTCCATATTTCTTTAACGCTTTTTCTACGTCTAAAATCGGTACTCGAAATGTTCCATCATATAAATCTTGTTTTTCGTAAATATCCAAATTGTGAATATCATAAGCCTTGTTATGCAAGTCAAGCATTATAATATCAAATGTAAATGCTGTTTCAGTGTTGGCAACGAACCAGTGAACGTTATCTTTTTCGTCAGAAATAGAAGAACTATCTCCTATTTTAGCAATTTTGTCAATAGTCGGTTTGATTATTAAGTTTTTTTCGTCTTGCCTTATTTTTTCATAATGTCGCAAGTGCATTTCGCCATTCAGAATCAAATGTGCAGAAGCCATATTACTATGCCCGTGAGGAATAATTGCTCGGTCTTTTTTCATTCCGAAAATCTTTTTGACAAACACTTTTTTTTCTGGAAGACCTGTAAGTTTTGGAAATTTTACAAGTTTTGTTTTTACTCCAAGATCGGGATAATCAAATCCTTTAATTAGATTGTCAAAATCTATAAATTTTAAAATTTCATTTAACTCAATTTCTTTATATAGTTCTTGAATATGAGCTTGCCATTGAGTTGTTGTTATTGATTCTGTTCTTAAATCAGAACAAAATTCATTCAATTTAATCGCCCAATGGTCGGTAATTGGCTTAATTTTATTTCCAAAAGCATTATATGCAAAGAGAGAGTCAATCAAAGCAAAACCTGCGACAGTTGCCAAAAGCCCTTTATTAAATTCTCTTCTGTCCATTAGTTAGTCTTAAATGTGTTACAACTCCTTACATCCGAATATAATACACTGTTTATCGGTTTATGATACTGTATAAACGTATTAAAAAATTACGGTTATCCAAATTTATCGATATGTATTTAGAATGTTACAATTTTTAAAATATTAATTTGATTTCAATTAGAAATATAGAATCTAGTACATCGATATTATTTGTTATATGAGGTTAATAAGTGTAAGTTAATTTGTTTCATTTTTTGGTTGCTTTTGCAAACGAAAGAGGAGAAGCAAGAGGGTAACTAGGTTCTATATATCCTCACTAATCTTAGTCTCTAATACCCTGCCATAAATCTGTGCGCTTGATAATTTTGAATGATCCAATAGCTTCGATACTGTTTCAATAGGAACTCCATTTGATAAAGTAATTGAGGCAGTAAAGGTGAGCCTTGCTACATGAAGGGTAATATGCTTATGGGTCCCAAACATTTGTATGATATCTTTTAAATAACTGTTTATTTTATGATTTGAATACACCTTCAATAGATACCCAGAGGAATTCACCTCTGGTGAGTCTTTATTCGTATCTATGATCCGTTGAGATCCGGGTAAATTATCATTTTTGTGTATGACATTTAGTGTGTAAAAAGACTTGATTTAAATCAGATATTGATTTATTAGATGCTTCCTCTGAGCATATAAAATCTTACCATGATGATGAGAAGATAATGTATTATTAATAGATACTTTTTTATATAAGAGGATAAACTATAAATCTATTTATAACATCCTGTTTGCAAATAATTTGTATATTTATCTATTAACCAAGTAATTATATGAGATATTTGTCATCAATCTTGGTTAGCAACATTAGAAGGACTCACCATGGAAACCACTATAACTGATATATCAAGAAAAAAACCAAAATATATTACAATGACATGCATAGCTATTGACAAGATAGATTATGTTAATGAAACAGTAGAATTCACTAAAATATTTTAAAAGAACAGATTATGAAAAAATCAATAGGCTTTATAATAGTATCCTTAATAATTCTTTCTTGTGGGGAAGCAAATAAAAAAGAACAAAATCTAGAATCAACCCCAGAAAACAAAGAAACTGCAACTGAAGAAAAAACGGTTACAAAAGAAGTAAATAATAACACGGTGTTGTGTAAGATTAATGGTAAAGATTGGCAATATACTTCATCTGATGGTTTGGTATCGCGCAATAGCGAAACAGAGGTAAGAACAGCTACCATAATGTTTAAAAGAAAACTTGATAAGGGCTCGGAATCCATTCAACTAGAATACGACGTGGATAAGAATGTATTAAATACTATATGGGTACAATTAAAAAGACCCTATAAAGACGGGAAAATCACAACTGCATTTTACACCCAATATGGAAACAAATTAGAACTTGACCCAAAAGCTAGTTTATCAGGAACAGTATCCTTATCTGAAGAAACTCGTAAAGCCTCTGGTAATGCAACGTTTACAATTTCAAACGACGATGCAAAAAATCAGGAATTCAACCAAGAAGATCTCTTGATTACCGTTACCGATTTGAACTTTTCAAATGTGTCTTATTCTGATACGGACGATTTAAAAAAATTAATGAAGAAATAAGATTATGAAAACGAAAGCATTTTTCATCGCTATAACTACACTATTTTTAATCAGTATAACGGCTTCAGCCCAACCATATACACTTGATGAAAAAATAAAACCAGTTTTACTCGAACTAAGAGATAATCCTGAAGGGGAAGGAGCCATGGGAATAATTGCCAATGCTACTATTAAAGATAAAAGTCAATACTATTATGTAAAGGGGCAGGATATGTTCCAATTTATTGATGTATTTATTTTCAGCAACTTTGGAGACCCTGATTTCAAAGCTAACCTTGTAGGCGTATCCTGGAAAGACATAGCAGACACTCAAACCACGGCCGATTCAGAAAAAGGTGTTATACATTTTAAGCTTCGCTCACAAGGGGATTTTGGAATTGAAGTATTTCCTACTACCGAAGCTGTTAATTATTCCATTGTCATTAATGCCAGTGAACCTTCTAAGGAATTTTTAGGCTCAGCTTTCAAAAAAATCACAAAAAAAGATATGTCAGAATCTGAAGAGTTTATTCCCAATGAGGCTACCAATGATTCAGGAAGTTCTAATACAAACTACTTCTTATATGCCATAATAGGTATTGCGCTTTTAGTAATTGGATTTTTAGCTTCAAAAGTAATGAGCAAAAACAAAGCGGGAATTATTATTCTTCTACTCTCCCTAGGAATGTCTTCCCAAAGCTACGCACAAGGAACAATAAAACCGCCCGAAGAACGCACTTTTGATCTTGATGATATAATAGGAAGAGCCTATGAAAATTGGTTAGCAGAACATGGTGGAGAATTACTAGGTGATATATCGAAATCGATCGATGATTTAGATAGAAAGATGGATAGATTGGAATTTGTGGGACAAAGACTTAGAGAATTAAACCCCTACAAAAAAATTAAAGCAATAAAAGAATTTTATGATTCTTACAAAGATATTTCTAGCTGTATTGAGGCGGCTAGACCTCCGGGTATGCCTAGGATACCAAGTTTTTGTGACACTGATGATTGTGAAACCTGCTTCCTAGGAGCGAGGTTGGAATTTGAAGAAGTACGATACAAATTCGTAAAACTGCAAGCCATTTACAAGTGCACTATGAATTTTATTAATAGGGGCATTGCTCTTGGAGATAGTTATGCCCCCGTTCATGGCGTTACCGGGATCGTCTGGCAAAATGAAAAATTTAAGTTACTCAAATCTGTGAAAGGTCTCAAGAAATCTTATGACAGTAAGCGCCTAGAACTATTAGGAAGAATGCAGCGAGCTTTAATCGAACTTGATGCTTGTGAGGCAAAACACGGTATTCCAGATTGGTATGACAGATTTGGTTATATGTATTATGATTTCACAAAGACACAATACCAGAGAAACGACTAATATGAATAAACTTTTCATCATATATATTATTTTATCAATATTCTTTATTTCATGTAAAAAGGAAGTAGATAATTCAAAAATTGAAGTCCCAAAAGAAACCTTTTCAACTCAATCTTCTAGCGAAGGAAACAAAGGTCAAAAAACCTTTGGAGAAACCACTGAAGAATTTTTAGAGTCTCTTGGTGGCAATGAAGAACTCAAAAATGATTATTTAAAAAAGCTAAAGGCAATAGAGGGCATGAATTCTGATTCTACTGCCATTGCTAGGATGATTGAAGGGTTAATAGCAGAGGCTCAACAAAGAGAAAATCTAGAAAAAGGAAAAAAAGAAGCGTACGAAAAACGGCAAAGTGGGAACATGGACGACCTCACCGCTGCTTTTGAAAAACTAAATGCCGAATCTGGGGTGAATGCCACTATTGATAAATTAAAAAAAGTAGATTCTATAACAGGCCAAGATAGCTTTAAAGTGTTGGATATCGATCAACAAACAGTCGATAAAACAAAAGACAAAGCAGATAATCCTAATAAAGAAACTCCAAAAAAGGATAAAATGACTGGTGAAGAAATGGACATGATCCGAGCTTTCGCAAAAGCAAAAAGCAACTTACACAACACTGAAGAGGTAGACAAGTTACAACAATTGATTGAAAACACGGACTTGGAAAAAATGGCAGTGGAAAATAAAATAACAGAGAAATACGCGGTTATGCAAGGCAATGAATTTAAAAGAGCCTTAAAAAGATTGTCAGCCAAAAAGAGTGAAGCAACAAAAGCGAAGAATAACTTTAAGAGACTAAATCCTGACCTTTACTTTGGCGATGAAGTAGGCATGACTTACTTCGGAAACAAAAATAAAGCAGTGTATTTACCACTTGGTAAACTTTCGTTCGCCGATAAGATCATTAGTTATTGGCATCCAGACAATCTAAAAACAGCAGCATATACTTTAGGCGAACCTGATGCTTATACCACTGGAATGAATTCAGTTATGAATGCTCACAGTATGGGGTTAAAAGGAACGTTAGTGGTGAAATTTGAAGACAACGCTTTGGTAGATGTTAACGGTCCCGACCTATATATCTTTGAATTGGGGCAAATTGAACCCACCAATCTTGAGATTTCAAAAGATGGCAATACATGGATCCGTGTTGGTGAAATTTCTGGTGGTGTTGCAGAAGTTGATATACATGACTTTGTTGAGCACGATGCACTTTACTACTATGTTCGCTTAACCGATTTAGAAACCAAAAGCGGTATTCCCGGAGCCGATGTAGATGCCATTGCCGCTATTGGATCTGCAGTACGCTTAAATTTAGATAGTCAGGTACTATTTGATACAGGAAAATCAGAATTAAAACCAGAAGGAAAAATTGCACTTAAAGAGCTAGCCAAAAGTATCATGGTTCTCCAAAAAGGAAATATTATTGTTGAAGGGCATACAGATGATATAGGAAGCGCAGAAACCAATAAACAACTGTCTTTAGATCGCGCCAGAAGTGTTGGCTTAGAACTAAAAAAAATAATCCACAGCACATCCTTTAAATGGGTGGAAAAAGGATTGGGAGAATCTAAACCATTAGTTGAAAACAATTCAGAAGAAAACAGAGCAAAAAACAGAAGAGTTGAGTTATTAATTCTTCCAAATTAAAAAGTTGCATTTATCAAAATTAACTAGGGAACCGAATAGGGAACTTATTTGATGAAAACTTTTGTTCTATTTTGTTTCAAACATATATTTTTTAAGTAATAAAAAGACCAATTGGAATCAATTTTAAGATATCATCAACTCAGTTGCTTGTGAGTAAATCGTTTATTTATATGCGTTTAATCATTTTGTTTCTGAATAAACAATTGTGGTTTTCTAATATATGACGCAAATACGGTAGCGATAAGAATTAAAACTACAACTTCAGCAGGTTTCCCTTTGTACATATGAATTGATATTATAAAAATCATATACAAAACTAACATAGATGTTCCGACCAGCATGGTTTTGTTGTATAAAAAGAATGCAGTTGCTACTAATAAAAAAACACCGGCCGTAATCATTACAGCGCTATTTTCAACGATTTTACCCGTTTGATTTGGCTCAAGTAATTTATTAAAAGCATTTGGAATATAGTATACTATTATCATTAGTGAAGGCAACCAAATCAATATTGTCTTAAGGATTTTTTCTGTTTTCATTTTTTGTTCAGCCATAATATTATTATTGGTCCTGTCGTATTTATAAAGACAAAAATAAGGATTTAATATATGGAAGAATTAAGTAGCTAATGATATAAATGATTTTAAAATTCAAGAACATTTTAGACAAATGGTTAAAATAAGCGAGTGTAAGATATCATTAGCAGGGGTAAAAATATTAAAAAATTACCCACATGAATGAGGCTTCATAACCTTTAAATTTTTAAAAGTGTTTTCATTATATTTGGTATATCTTTAATACTTAAATAATTAAATACTATGATAATATTATATGTTATAATTGGTCTTGCATTATTGGTAGCATTTTATGGTGTTGGAATTTATAATAGATTAGTAAAATTAAAAACACTTGTGGCGGAGGCTTGGAGTGGAATAGACGTGCAATTAAAAAAACGTTATAATCTAATTCCAAACTTAATAGAAACGGTAAAAGGTTATGCAAGTCATGAGAAAGAAACCTTTGAAAAAGTAACAAAAGCGAGGAGTCAAGCGCAAAATGCTACTACTGTTGAAGGCCAACAAACTGCTGAGAATCAATTAAATAAATCTTTATTAAACTTATTTGCAGTAGCTGAGCAGTATCCAGATCTAAAAGCAAATGAAAATTTTTTAAACTTGCAAAAGGAATTGTCTATTGTAGAATCGGACATTGAAAAATCAAGAAGGTATTATAATGGAACCACTCGAGATTATAACATTTTAATTGATTCTTTTCCTTCAAACATTATAGCAGGTATGACTAATTTCAGTAAAGCAGCATTTTTTGAAATTGATAATGAAGTAGAAAAACAAAACCCACAAGTAAAATTTTAAGCGTTGAAACAACTCTTTTTTACTATACTATTGATTACGAGCTCTTTTTCTTTGTTTTCGCAAAGTGAAAGAGTTCTTTCATTTCATTCAGATATTAAAGTAGATACTTCAAGCGTAATTACTGTAAAAGAATCCATTAAAATTTATGCTACTGGAACTGTTTTTAAAAGAGGTATTAGGCGCACTATTCCAATTGAAAGAATAGATAGTTTGGGTAATAAAAGTAAACTGGATTATAAAATTTTATCTGTAGAAAAAGATGGTAAAGTTTCAAAATATCACATTGAAAACGGGAGCAGTGAAATTACCATTTTTGTAGGAGAGAAATCCGTTTTTTTAAATGAAGGGGAATATGACTATACGATTACTTATCGTATGAGCGGTCAAATAGGGTTTTTTGGTAATTACGATGAGATTTACTGGAATGTGAATGGTTTTAAATGGGATTTACCTTTTGATCAGGTTTCAAGTCAAATTACACTTCCAGCAGGCGGAAAAATTATTCAAAATTCTTGTTATACTGGAAGGTATGGTAGTAACAGTGCAAATTGTAGTTCAACAATTCTATCTGATAAAAGTATTCGTTTTAGTGTCGATAACATAAGTGCTGGAGAAAACTTAACTATATCAGTAGGTTTTAATAAAGGACTGGTACATCGACCACCGCCGCCGCCGCCACCAACATTTTTTCAAAAGTTTGGAGCTCTCATTTTGGGTAGCTTAATGAGTTTTTTACTTTTGTTTTATTACGGATTTACATGGTTAAAATTTGGTATTGACCCTGTAAAACCAACAGTGTTTCCGCAGTTTGACGTACCAGAAAAAATGACACCGGCATCTGTAGGCATGATGGATAAGCAACGTTATTATGGTGATTTAATTACTGGTTCTATATTAAATTTAGCGGTTAAAGGCTATATTAAAATTGAAGAAGATGTTGAAAAATATATTTTTGGATTGTTCAAAACCAAGCGATTTATAATTCATAAAGTAAAGGAGGATTCTGGAATGATTAATAATGAAGAAAGCGTACTGCTTTCAAAATTATTTTCAGAGACATCCACTTTAATATTAGAAGGGAAATATGATAAAAAAGTGGAAAGTGCGGTGATTGCATTTAAAGCATCATTAAAAAAACAGCATCATCGTTTAATTTATGAGGGTTTCAATTTGAAATTTTGGCTAGTTCCAATTTTGGCAATGATTGCTTATGTTTTCCTATTTATTTTTCTTGCTTCAAAATATTTTGAAGGAGACAATGATGTATTGGTATTTCTTTCATTTATCGTTGTAAATATTGTATTCTTTTTGATTTACCAATATTTAATTCGAAAACCAGCTGTAGAAAAACTTAGACTTAAGTCCATAATTGAAGGATTTAAAATGTATATGAGTGCTGCAGAAGAAAAACAAATTGCCCACTTTAATCCACCAGATTTAACACCAGATATTTTTGAAAAACTTTTACCATATGCCTTGGTATTGGGAGCAGAAGATATTTGGGGAGAAAAATTTCAAAACTTGATTGACAAATCAATGATTGATAAAAATTACCAACCCATATGGTATACTGGAAATATTGGAAACTTCTCGACTTTTAATCATTCATTAAATTCATCACTGTCTAATTCCATTAGCAGTTCTGCAACACCTCCATCAAGTAGTGGTAGCGGATCTGGTGGTGGCGGTTTTTCCGGCGGCGGCGGAGGAGGTGGCGGAGGCGGAGGCTGGTAAGCTCTCCTTCAGAAATCTGTTCGATTAGCTTTGTTATTTTATCAATTCGTTTAATTTAGTTGATGCTGCCAAACATTGAAGATGCACAAGTATTTCAGAATTATTTGTATCCAGTTCATTTGAGCGTAAATCTAGATTTGAGAGTTTGTTATAAAGTGATGAATTTTCTAATATATCCAGAAGAATTATGTCGCAGCTGGTGTTTCCATATCTAAAGCTTCGTGAGGTCTTATGTGATTATATTCTTTTACAAAGTGATTTAAACGTCTTTGTTGTGCTTTTAAATCATAGGCAGAGGGTTTGACTTTCCTATTTAAAATCAATTGCCTGAGATACAATAAACATTAATTTTGTACTTTTATATCCTTATAAATCAACAAAATAGTGTTTGTAGATATAATCAATTTCAAATTTGAAGACTATCTCTGAACCAACTTAACGTCTTTGAGATTAACTAAGAAAGAACATATTGCTTTTACATTAGGAGTTATTCTAATCGGTGGCTTCTTCGGAACGGCAATTTTCTATTATTTACCTGAGTTTTGGAGGCCAGCAGCAGTTTGGAATATAAAAAATGCAATTATAGCTTCAGTATTGTTATTTCTCCCAATTGTTTTCTCCTATCCTTTTACATCAAAAAAAAGAATTTGGCTGTTCTTTGCCCTACTACTATTGGCTGGTTATTTTGTAGAAAATTTACAGGCCTTTATAGGATTCACAGGCAACTCGAACTCGGTTGAAGGGCTTCTAAAATCAATCCAACTGGGTAATAGTTGGATCTATTTGAATTATTTTCTGGTTCCTATAATTTTGACAGTACTATCCCATTGGGCCTGTGGCTTCTTTTCTTTATCATTGTTACGTTTTGTTTCCAATTTAAAAAACAAACATACCTTTTCTTTTAATTCCACGTTCCTATTTTCAACGTTTGCTTTTCTATTGCTTTCCTTTTTTACGATAGCCTGCATGCTTGTTATAAAAAGCGGACCTATATATGTAACTGCATCATTCATTCCATCAACTCGGATAGAAATAAGAGATTTTGAAATTGAGAAGTTGAAAGAAAATTGGTCGTCTAAAGATAATATCCATGAAATCAATACTTTTATGGTAAACACTGATGTTGAGCATGAATTTGCTCAATCAGTTTTTCAGAACATCTTGCTATTGAAAATAGAACCGAAATCTTTTGCATGGAAGGGCAAACACCGTACATCGCTTTTAAATAGTCTTAAAAGTTTTGGAAACCCCACTATGCAACTGTCTATGACGGATAATCCCCAGCGTCCCCAAGTACCTTTAAGACCATCCTATAGTATATCGGAACTTGAGTATGTCTTGGATAAAGATGCAGAATCTAAACTTTCTGAGATTGGTGTGAGCACTACCGAATGGAACAATGCTGTTGCCACAAAACTCAGATTATCAATAAGCCAAAGAACCCTGAAATCTCTTATGGAAACAAAAATCTATATTAATGATATCATTTTAAATATAGAGGATGTTGGAGCATTCAAAACAATCCATAAGGAGTTTAAGAGTATGGAATTTCCAGCCTCTTACTGGGTTTCTTTTTCTCCTGATTCAAGAGCAACATCCCCATTAGGTGTAGTTATATTATTAGATGAGCCGAGGTTATTTGCTAGAGGTATAGGTTTTACCCATGTGGAAGCTATTATATCAAATTATCTAGATAAACAAACAACTAAAATAGAATGGTCAAGTATTGAAGATTTGGTAATTAAAGAATATGAAGATGGTTCAAAAGTGTACTTAAAGGATATCGCCTTAATTGAACGAAGGCGACAAATAGATACTCCCCAAGGTGAAGTAAATGGTGAGCCGTATGAAATTAGAATTGGAGAAAGTTACTAAACGAAATACAGCAAGTGATAAAAATATGTGAGCTTTAAATAGAAATATTGAGAAAAATGAAATTTGGGAAAACTCTACTGATAAATATAAAATGTGCTAAAATAAAAGCTGCGACAAAAGCTGAAAAAGATGCTAAATTATATGCTCGGAAATCTAAATCCGAAAACCCCGCTAGGGTTTTTCGAGTACACACAGAACAAGCAATGAAATATACACCGTGTTGTACGTAGGTTTTTATGTTAGGTTACTATTCAGTTTTTATCTAACTATTTTTCTCATTGTCATTGTCACATTGTAATCAGTTAAAAAAATTCGCATAGTTATATTGCTAATTTGATTCTGTCACTTTTTCAAATAATAACCTTTCGAATAAAGTTTTATGATAGTCGGTCAAAAAACGTTTAACTATATTTGAGTAAATCTTATTCAAATGGATAATTTAACGTACGATAAAAATCGTGTTATTAATTTTAGTGATGCCATTTTTTCAATAGCGATGACCCTACTGGTTCTGGAAGTAGGAATCCCTTCAATAAAGGTCATGGCGAATAATACAACTTGGACAATACTGCAGAGTAAATTACCTAGTTTTATTGGTTTAGTAGTGAGTTTTTTCGTTACTATAATATATTGGGTGGCTCATTTAAGACATATGAAATTTGTAACTGGAGTGGATGGAAAATTGCTATGGTTGAACATACTTCTTTTGTTTTTTATTGTTTTATTACCATTCTCTACTGGCTTTTATGTTGTTGGAATAAATTATAATGGACCGTTTGTGTTTTATTGTTTTAATATATCAGGAATTGCTCTTTTTAATTATCTTATCATTAATTATATCTTTAAAAAAGAAAAGGGTCAAACTGGTTTAACACCTCTTTTAGGAAAGTGGCATAAGGCTGTAGCTCTTAACTCTTTTTTGGTTTGGGTAATTGCAGGTGCCATGACATATATGCTGCCAATTCTAGCCAGGGTTTTGTTTTTATTGATTTTTATTTTTGAAATATTGATCAATAAATATTTTAGAAAAAAAGTAAAACAAGAAGCCAGTGAATCAAAGATAAGTCCGTCATAAAATCCAAAAGTATTTTCCAGTACTAAATCATGTTTCTTCATAAAGGAAAAATTAAAATCAGTACTACTTATAATAGTGAAACTGTTATGCGATTAGTATTTTAATGTACTCCAACATTTTACAATTTTATTGATTATAATCATTTCAACTTATTCACAACGGTTTGACTATGATTATTTGTGGCTAAACTTACTTTTACTTTCTCTAATATTCAATAATATTTTGACTTTCTTCAACTTAGGTATAACTCTGAATCATAATTAATTATAACCGTTGTCAGCAAATGTTTTTCGCTAAAATTTACCAGTTTCAAATAAGTCCAGAAACGCTGGTGCTGACAAACTAAAAAAGTCAACCAAAAAGTGAGCAAAAATTAACCATCTTAAACTTTTAGTTTTCTTGAATGCAATTGACCAAACAAGTCCCATAATGAAAGTGGAGATTAGAATAGTAAATCCACTGTTTACCTCCGAGTTGATTCCAAAAACAGCATGGTTCATAGAAAATACCGTAGTCGCAAATAGAATTGCTTTCCAGTTTTTCCATTCTTTTGTGTTATCCAACAGAAACCCACGATAATAAAATTCCTCTATCCATGGGTTTATTAGAGCAAGTAAAATCCACGGTAGCCAAATTGTCCAATTCGTTAAAGTCTCGTCGTGCATTAAAAAAAGTGGCAATGTAATCAGTCCCATTAAGACTGCCAGTATTGACCAAATAAAAGAACCTTTCGGTTTTTGAAGCCACTTTTTTATTGAATCCTTGCCGCCTCCGTATTTGAGCACAAAAAACATGAACAAAGCCCATTCTATTAATACAATCGGAATAAACGCCCACTTACCAATAATTTCTCCAAAACTAAATGCTACAATAACGTTTATGGCGGTAATGAGAAAAGGAGAAATTAAAACTATTCGTTTCGGGTTAGGCATTTAGTTTTTTAAATATTTGATAACTAGTTAATCAACTCAGTTTATTACGTTTATTTCTCTTTCTAATATACCTTTTTATTTAATAGATCGAAAGGACTCGTAACGTCTGCTAAATTGGTAGTACATACATGTTTATAAATTTCTGTGGCTTTACTTGAACTATAACCTAAAAGATTTTGTACGAACCTCAAATTAGTACCATTTTGTGATACCCAATGTAGAAGTATCATTGCATCAATAAGTCACAATATCATCAACTCAGCTTTGTTAGCTGTCGTTAATTTTCTTACATATAAATACCGAACCCCGCTTCCAGCTGGGCAGGTAGAAAATTACATCGGAATTTTCGTAAGTAGGCTAGAACGTCTATGTCGGGCTGGTAAATCATATACTGTGTTGTATGCTGGCTTATTTTATTAATAATTCATAAGATCCGAGTATTTAAATTTATAGTCTAGCAAAGTTTTTAATTTTTCACTATTTACGATTTTGTATGCGTTCAAGGATTCTTCATTGAATACGGGATCAGGTCTTCCTAATTTTTTAAATTCTTTTTTATAGAAATCTCTTCTCTTGGGGTGCGAATCTGCACAGGCGTTTAGCGTTTTATTCCAAGTATTATTTTCTATAATTTTTTCTATAATTTGATTGCAATCATCTCTATGT
>RCNE010001126.1_pt1 | contig 14643 bp, 19 predicted proteins | sample 2041361 | NCBI WGS metagenome assembly RCNE01 (sample SAMN09708229, study PRJNA481090) | Marine sediment metagenome, whole genome shotgun sequencing project.
GAAGATTTTTTTTGTTGATTACAGGCTGTTTGTGATAGCAACAATATAAAAAAAAATAAAGGAGCTATCATTTTCATAAAAATTCATATTTAGTTTATTTGTCTTTATTTGGGAAAGGACTCCTGTCTATTCTTCCACTTGGAAAAATGATTCCTAAACTTACCTTTTGTTCACCAGGCTCAAAATGATATATATCATCTGGATAAAATAAATTATCAAATACCTTAGCCAGTATAAAATTTTCGAAAACAAAATTGGTGGCCATATAAAATATAGGAGTATCGACCTTTATAATTTTCTTTTTTGACATGGTCGGGGCATTCCTTGCCATTGAGCCTTTAGAGTTACTCGAAGTTTTACTTAACTAAATAGCACTATTATATGCCTATGTCTAAAAAATTGGGGGAGCTGTCTGCTACAGCAATTTGTGGTAACGATATAAGTTCTTCGTGTTTATATGTTTCTGCTTTGGCCATTGCTTACGCCGGTCAGTACGCCTGGGTATCTTTGTTAATCGTTGCCCTTGTTCTTTTTTTGTTCCGGAAAATATATGGTGAGGTTGTGGGTGCACTTCCCCTTAACGGTGGCGCTTATAATGCATTGTTGAATACAACAAGTAAATCTACCGCTTCAATTGCAGCGACCTTGACTTTATTGTCATATATGGCCACAGCGGTGATTTCAGCAAAAAAGTTATGCAAGAATATCTAAAGGACTTAAAATAAATGTTAAAGCAATATTTACCGTAAACTCATATCCAAAGCAATAAATAAAAAAGCACTTTATACTTTATACCAAAAAACAAAATCAAATAAGAAATTATATAATCATGAAGACAAATTTCATATCAATAGCGATAGCAGTTCTTATGGCAGGAACCGTTATGACAAGCTGTGGAGAGGCATCTAAAAAGGATGTTAAATCTGCCAAAGAAAATTTAAAGGAAGCAGGCAAAGACCTGATACAAGCCGAAAAGGATGCACAGGAGGAAATACAAGCTACCGTAAAAGCAAACTGGGAAAAATTCAAGACCGAATCGGAAACTGTAATTAAAAATAGCGAAAAGCAGATTAAAGAATTACGAAAAAAAAATACCGACGGAACCCAAAAGGAACAAGAAGGACTTACAAAAAAACTGGATACATTGGAACTAAAAAATAAGGAGCTCAGGGATAAATTAGCGGAAAGAGATCATAAGTTCAGGGAAAAATTGATGGAATTCAATGAAAAGGCAAAGGAAAAACAGCACGAGTTCGAAAATGAGGTCAAGCATGATATGCAAAAAATAAAGGATGCGCTTAAAAAAATTGTTACCCCTCCGGATAATGTGGAGGATGAATTTTAGCTACTTTTTAAGAGCTGAATGACAAATTAAAAATAATACTAGAATGATCATATAAGCATTTACTTCGCATGAAAACCCTCAGGAAGCCATTGAACATGCAAACGAAGCCATTCAAGAAATGAAGAAATAAATTATGACGTTAAGCGAATTACACAGTCAGAATCTGTTTGATTTAATTCATTTCAAGAATTAAAAGAATTTAATTTTACCTTAAAATGATCTTTGACAAGGAATATGTGCTACAACATGGATGAGCATGGGAAATGGTTAAAAAGCGGATTCAAAGCTTTTAGACAAGGTTTTTGTTTTTTCGCTTTTTCATCAACCCAATAGCGTAGTTGAAAATTTCCGATTTTAGATTTTGAAAGTCACTTAAACATTTTTCCACTTCGGTCTTTATTTTGTCGTGCTCCTGGTAAAACCCCAAATCGCTAGTACTGTCCCCACTCTCCAACATACCTCCCAAATTACTTTCATGCTTAATGATCTGGGCGTTCACTTTAGATCTTCCGATTTTGGCATTTACCAATCCATCTTGATAGTTTTGCAAACGTTCAAAAAGGTCGGGGGTATCAGGCTCGAAATTATAGGAATCCAATAGGTGGTCCAAAAAAAGAATTTCTTCATCCATAAATAGTAAAGTAGATTTCCATTGTAAGGAGTTTTCATGCAATTCTCCTACCTTTTTATGCCGCTCAGATTTTACAGGGCTTTTTTCCATGATAAAACATTTGATTTAGCCCAAGATATCACTATCTAAAGACTTTGGAAATGATAAAGATCAGAATAGTGTAGAAATTTATGATAAGACTTATGTTCCAATACATAGCTTAGTAATTGCACAGATGCTTGAATTCTCCAAAAGTTCATTTCTGAACTTCTCGAAGGTATAGGAAGGGCCAAAAATGGCCAGGGCATCTGCACCTTTAATAGTATTCGAAAGCTCATTAAAGAAGACTTTTAATTGATGTTTTTCCTTTTTTTCATATTCGTTCTCGTGAACTACATCTTGTGGGCCGCCCCATTTCATCCTAGGCGCTGATACTCCTTTTCGATTAAAAAATTCCACTTCTTAACTCAGGGTTTTCAGTTCTTCGACTTCTCCTTCCAATATGACAACTTTAGCCTTTTTCTTATCCAACCAAATTCCAATATTTATCATTTTTGACTGTTTTAGATTATTTGATAGTTATCGCCATGACCGGAATTATTGCATGTGTTTCAATCTCCTTTGCCAAAGGCTTGGAAAGCTTATTGCCAAAAAGGTGGGTCTTCTTGTCCATAAAAACGATCATATCACTTTTTCCTCTTTCAATAAATGAACTTATCCCTTTGTGTACCTTAACATCCGTTAAGGTGTGGTAACTATGTTTTAGGTCTTTTAAAATAGACTCTAAAAGTGCCTTGTTGTCTTCCTGCTTCTTATTCAATTCCTCTTCTTTTTCTATATGTAAGATGCATATCATCGACTTATGCATTCTTGCGATTTCAAGCATAGGGTCAAGTTCCTTTCTTTTAAAAACAACCTTATATTTCGTGGGTAAGACGATTTCTTTGGGACGGGAAAATTTAAAGTCCGATGGAATGGCCATAACGGGAGCTTCCATAATATATTCCATCACATCCATGGTATTGCTACCATAAAAAAAGGCTTCAGCTGCCGTAAAGCCTTGGGCGCCCATAATGACCATATCGATGTCGTTTTTGGCAATGGTGTCCTCAACTGCATAGGGCAATGAATTATAGATGGAAAGGGTTTGATAGCTGTGTTTGGGATTTTTTTTGCGTTTGCCCAATAGGTTAATCAATTCATTTAGGCCTTCAACCGAAACCTTTTTCATAGCCTCATAATCGGGATCGCGAGGCTCACCTTGCATCATCGTGTCGTTCACGGTGTATCCCTCATATTGAAATGCATTCAATATATAAAAAACACATGTTTTGTGTTCGTACAGATGTAACGCGTACTCAATGGCGTTCAAGGCATTTTCAGAAAAATCGGTAGGCAACAAGATTCTTTTTTCCATGATGCTTTTATCTGTACTAAAAGTAGAATAACTATTTCAACTGCTTTATGACAATAATCAGTTGGATTCCGAAAACTTCAGTTAAAAAAAGTTAGAATCAAAGTCATTTTTTAGTAATCCATTTTTTAGCTTCCTCGAATTCAGAGTCTTTAAAAACTCGGAATTCGCAGGAAAACAGATGGCCGAATAATTTTGCGAACGCATTGATCATGCCATGGTCAGAGACCAAGGCCACACGATCCCAAGCAGAAAAATGTTTCATCCCTAGCTTGGTATCATCCCACATGGCACCAAGGTTAAATCCAGTAAATTTGCTCCCCAAGTGGTAAAGCAAACCAATTTTTTCGTGTTCTTTCAATTTTTCCTCTGCGGCGGGAATCATAACCGTGTCGTAGTCGGTTCCTGTTATTTTACCTTCTGCAGAAACTCCCAGAACATCGCTGGGCATATCTTTCAATAATTTTAACATGTCATTTTTATTTTTAATGGTATATCTTTTCGTACACTTATTTTCACAAAATACCTTTCTCTTTTATTTAAATCTAGAAAATGGGGGCAAACCAACTGATGCTCCTAATAATATCTACCGTTTATTTCATTCTTAATTCGTTCAATACAATAAAGATTATTCATAGTATTGCGGATAGTACGTAGGAGAGTACTGCTTAAAATGTTCATGGGTTTTCTTAGAATACTCTTTTACTTTTTTCTCCCATTCCTTAAATTCCTCTTCTAGTTTTTCACCCTCTTTCAACAAGGCCTCTCCTTCTTTTTTGGCGTCATCCTTCATTTTCCCTTCTTCCTTTTTTAAGTTTTTAAGGGCCCTGTTAAAATGTTTCCTGGTCTTACTGGAAATAACGTTGTCTGGATCTTCCAAAACATAGACGTCCGTTGTTGTAAGATAGTCGTGGGCAATGTTGATTTCAGCATTTACTATAGCCTCACGAACAGCTTCTTCAGATACGTTTTTATCATTATCCAGATCGGACGCCATGTTGGTCAATTGTAGCATTGCTTTTTCCAAATTTACTTTGTAAAGACCGCTAACCTCTTTGCCTTCGTTTTTTAATGCTTCCACCCCTTTTTTTAAGTATTCCGAAGCTTCTTTACCTTTTTGAGCGTCCAAAAAGGAAATGGCCTCCACAAAATATGTATCAGATTTATTTGGCAGTTTTGCTACGGACTCCTCTTCTATGATATCTTTGACCTTGTCATTGGCCTGTTTTTGCTTGCAACTCAATATTACGGTTGCAACTATTAGAGCGGTTAAAATAGCTATATATTTCATTTTCTTAAATTTTGATTATTAATGTTAAATAAAATAACGAGTGACCCAAGAACCAACGACCAAAATAATCGTTATCAACATTTTACATCATGTAGGCTTGGGTTTTATTGTCAATGATAGAGCTAAAGTATTTCATATAAGGACGAAGTAAAATGATACAGATCATCTTCCACGGATTTCTTTGGTAAAATTTTACTTGATAAATTAAAGACTCTGGAAATAAAACGATTATTAATTAATTGACTCTATAAAAGTTTTAGGGTAAGTTTTGTTTCTAAATTTATACAGCCAAGAACTTGGGTTTAATTTCCTTTATATCGGAAAAACAAATGCCAAGACCAATCCAAGAATAATAAGTATGCCAAATCCTATGATCAATGGCCAGCGGATGTACTTATCCCCAAAAATGATTCCATAGATCATTTTAAGTAGATTATTACTTGTAACTGCAATTAGTATCGCGGTTACAAGTACTGTGTTTTCAAGATTCCACTTACTTTGAAATAAATTGATGATGAAAGGATCGATATCGGTTACTCCCACCACAAAGGACAAGACCTTTATTCCAGCTTCACCATAATTTTTGGTTACGTATCCCGTAATCAATGCGAAAAAGATAAAAAGTGATCCAAAAAGGAGGGCTGTCTTAAACTCAAGGGGGTTGCCATAAACGTTAATTGATTGTGTTTCGTCTTTCGGCACATTTTCGGATTTTGGGAATTTAAAGTAATACATTGCAATTAATACGGATATTACCGAGAAAATGGCAAATGAAGGTGCCAATTTCAATGCGATATCCCTATTAAAGAAAAAAGCCAACAAAAATATTCGAACGTACATCATAGTCGTAGCAAGAATAATAGCGGAAGCAACTTTGTGATGTTCTCGCTGACCTTCAACATTTTTTGCTAGGATAATTGTCGTGGCCGTGCTGCTGTATAGGCCCCCCAATATCCCAGTAAGTATAATTCCCGCATTGGGAAACACAAATTTTTTGAGCAAATAGCTAAAATAAGATATACCGGACACTGCAACTATCGCCATCCAAAACTTATATGGAGATATATTGATTTCAGTTGAAATAGGTTTATCCGGAAGCAAAGGAAGTATCACCCCCACGATCACTAGAAATTTGGCAAGGGTAATAAACTCCTGATTATCGAATTTTTTTGAAAACTCAAAAAGGGTTTCTTTCAGTTCGGTCAGCCACAATACGGTCACTACGACCAAAATTACGAGCCAGGCAGGCTGTGAATAAATTAGAGGTGCCAAGCAGTAGGTAATGAGGGCTATAACAAGGGAAGTAATTCCAAATCTTTGACTCACCTTTATTTTGCCCCAATAATATGTAATGAGTAAAGCCGTTATGGCAATTCCGCCTCCCGCAAATAAAATAAGCGTTGCAGGGTCCATGATATATAATATATACCCCAAAATTCCGATAAGAGTAAAAGTTCTGTCCGTACCAAATCTACTTTCGAACTTCTCTTTTTTATGCTGACTTCTTTGCTCCAGACCAATAAGTAAAGAAAACAAAGTGACCAGAATAAAATTAAGAATATTGACAGGTATTTTATTCAGTATTTCTTCAAACATCTTTTTGTTTTATAATAAGGACTTCCTATCAGGCAATGGTAATACTCCTGTCCAAATAGATATCCTGAATCATGTGAAGAAGCTCCACCCCATCTTCCAAAGGTCTTTGGAAGGCCTTTCTTCCAGAAATGAGTCCCATACCCCCAGCTCTTTTATTGATAACTGCTGTACGTGCAGCTGCCGCAAAATCATCTTCCCCTGAGGCACCACCGGAATTAATAAGTCCCGCCCTGCCCATATAACAGTTGGCCACTTGGTACCGGGTAAGGTCTATGGGATGTTCGGTGGTCAGTTTACTATAGACCAGATCACTTGTTTTTCCAAAGTTTTGTAAGGCAAGATACCCGCCATTATTTATAGGCTGCTTTTGCTTGATAATATCGGCCTCTATGGTAACACCTAAATGGTTGGCCTGTCCTGTTAGATCAGCACTTACGCTATAATCCTTATCTTTTCTAAAAACATCGTTTCGCAAGTAGCACCATAAAACCGTTGCCATTCCCAATTCATGGGCTCTTTGAAAAGCTTTGCTTGTTTCTTGTATCTGCCTGTCCGATTCCGGAGATCCAAAGTAAATGGTAGCCCCCACCGCTACAGCTCCGAGATTCCATGCCTGTTCCACTTGGGCAAAATAAATCTGGTCAAAAGCATTTGGATAGCTTAAAAGCTCATTATGGTTCAGTTTCACCAGAAAGGGGATTCTATGGGCATATTTTCTGGATACCGAACCAAGCACCCCTAAAGATGATGCGACGGCATTACAACCGCCTTCAATGGCCAATTTTACAATATTTTCAGGGTCAAAATAGTCGGGATTTTTAGCAAAACTGGCCCCTGCGGAATGCTCTACACCCTGATCGACAGGGAGGATGGATAGATATCCCGTTCCCGAAAGGCGGCCATGATCAAAAATTTGTTGCAGACTGCCCATTACCCGGGGAAAACGATCGGAAAGAGCAAAGACCCGATCAACAAAATCCGATCCCGGTAAATGCAGTCTTTCTTTGGATATGGTGTCGCATTTATGATTCAAAAGGTACGATACCTCTTTTCCTAACAATTTTTCAATTTCCATTTTATTTAATTTTAGGTGAGGAGAATTATAGGTTTATATACTTACTTCCTGTTTAAGAAATTATTTAATCCAGTTGATAGTGCTCTCGTAAATTCAAATTATCATCAAACTCATACATATATGGGATTCCAGTAGGCACCTCAATTTTTGGAATTTCTTCAGGCGGAATATCCTCAATCTGTGCCATTAAGGCGCGTAGGGAATTCCCATGCGCCGTAACCAATACCGTCCTGTTGTCCACTAATTGAGGTGCTATACTTTCAAAAAAATAGTGCACCGTCCTTTTTCTAGTATTTTTTAAGGATTCTGCCAGCGGCAAAAGGGCAACATCGACATCTTTATATTTTAAATCATATTTTGGGTGTCTTTTATCGTCTAGCGTGAGACTTGGCGGCGGAGTAACATAACCCCTACGTATTTTCCAAAAAATTTCCTCACCTACTTCCTTCTTTACTTCATCTTTATTTCTTCCTTGCCATGCACCATAATGCCTTTCGTTCAATTGCCAACTGTAATGGCAATCTATGTTCATCATGTCCACAGTATCCAAAATAATCCAGTTGGTCCGTATCGCCCTTTTTAAAAAAGAAGAAAAACAAATATCGACGGTTATATTATTTTTTTTCAAAAGTTCACCGGCCTGTTTGGCTTCCTCGATTCCCTCAGGGGCAAGGTCCACATCCGTCCAACCCGTAAAAATGTTATTTACATTCCAAATGCTTTTGCCGTGCCTTACCAATATCAACTTTCCCATTTTATTTTAGTCCGACTTCATTTTTACAGAGAAGACCTTTTTCCAGGCAATCTAGATTTTCCATGGTGGTCTTTGCGATGTTTTTTAGGGCTGTATCCGTTAAAAATGCCTGATGACTGGTAATCATTACATTTCGTAGGGTCATTAAACGGGCAATCATATCGTCTTGAAGAATATCCTCGGAATGGTCCTCAAAAAACAATCCTTTTTCCTCTTCGTAGACATCCATTCCAAAAAATCCTATTTGTTGTGATTTAAGGCCATCAATTGCATCATGTGTTTTTACCAATCCGCCACGGCCTGTATTGATCAGCATTACTCCTTTCTTCATTTTAGCAATCTGTTTTTCATTGATGATGTAATGGGTCTTCTTGTTTAAGGGGGCATGGAGGGTAATGATATCCGATTGTTTGCACAAGGTATCTATATCTGTGTATACAACACCGTATGTATTTATTAGCGTTTGGTCAGTCACTACATCATAGGCTAAAATCTTACAACCAAAACCGTGTAGAATTTTGGCCACTATACGGCCTATTTTTCCCGTGCCAATGATGCCTACCGTTTTTCCGTTCATATCAAAACCGACTAGACCATCCAACGAAAAATTCATCTCCATAATCCTATAATGGCTCCTAATTAGTTTTCGGTTCAAGGCCAGAATAATGGCTACGGTAAATTCCGCAATGGCATTTGGAGAATAATCCGATACCCTGACCACGCGCATGCCCAATTTTTTGGCATGGGAAACATCCACATTATTATATCCGGCAGAACGCAGAGCAATGAATTTTACCCCAAGAGCGTGAAGCCTATCCAAAACGGGAGCGGAGGCCAAGTCTTCCGTAAAGATGCATACCGCCTTACAGCCTTTGGCCAAATCAGGGGTGTCGATGGTGAGGTAGGTATCCAATAACCGTAATTCGTTCTTGCCATTATTGGCATTTACTAGATACTCCTTTTCAAATTTATGAGTGTTGAAAACGGCTACTTTCATTGTTTATGTACTATCTTGATTTCTGTAAAATGAGTAAAAGGTCATAATCCCGGTAGTGTTTTGGGCAAGGCATGAAAACGAAATGGAATCAATGCATTTTGGAGTTCTTCTACTTTCAATACTTCAACAGTATTTACCGTCATTTCATGGGGATATGCCTTTTCGTCGAATACCACGCTCTCTATTTGATTCAACTTAGACAACAAGGCTTTTACCTTTGCCATATCTTTAGGATTTTTGGTATTAATTGTAAAAACCATACCCTGTTCACCAGGGAAAATATTTTTTGATAGATAACCCATATTTCAATAATTTTCAATTATTACTTTCCACCATTCCAAAGCTTACCTTGCTCTCCTCCGCTGTATTGATATTCTCAATACCGGTAATCAATGCGTCGGGATTAAAGGAAATGGAGTTGATTCCCTTCTCGACCAAAAACTGGGCAAATTCCGGATAATCGCTCGGGGCCTGTCCGCATAATCCGATTTTCGTGTGGGTCTTGTGCGCCGAAGCAATGACCGTTGAGATCATTTTTTTCACCCCCGGATCATTGATGTCGAAGATATCACTTAATAGTTCAGAGTCCCGATCTACGCCCAAGGTCAATTGGGTAAGATCATTGGAACCTATAGAAAAACCATCAAAGAACTTGGCGAACTCCTCTGCCAAGATCACATTGTTCGGTATCTCGGTCATCATATACAATTGCAGACCATTTTCGCCCCGTTTCAATCCGTTTTTCGCCATGAGATCTACTACTTTTTCTGCTTCCTTTAGCGTACGGCAAAAAGGGATCATTAGCTTCACATTATTAAAACCCATATCCTCCCGAACCATTTTCATGGCCCTGCACTCCAATTCAAAAGCTTCTTGGTATTTAGGATGGTAATAACGTGATGCCCCCCGAAAACCAATCATGGGGTTGGACTCCACGGGTTCAAATTCCTTGCCGCCGATCAGATTGGCATATTCGTTGGATTTAAAATCGCTAGTACGCACAATAACGTCTTTGGGATAAAAGGCCGCCGCAATAGTGGCAACGCCCTCTGCCAATTTATGTACAAAATAATCCTCCTTGTTGGGGTAGTGATGGGTCAATTTTTCAATTTCCTTTATTGCCGAAGCATCTTTTAAGGTATCAAAACGCTTTAAGGCCATGGGATGGATCTGGATGGCGTTGTTGATGACAAACTCCAGCCGCATCAGCCCAACACCTGCCGTGGGATAAAACGACAGTTTGAACGCTTGATCGGGATCCCCCAAAATAAGCATGGGTTGTGTTTTGGGTTTTTTAAGTGTTTTGGTATCCACCACCTTTTCTTCCCATTTTAATATTCCTTCATACACGATGCCCGTATTGCCTTCGGCACAGGAAATCGTAATCTCTTGCCCATCCTTTATAGTCCGTGTTGCATTTATAGTGCCCACAATTGCCGCTGCGCCCACTTCCCGGGCAACAATGGCGGCATGACTTGTTCTGCCCCCTTGATCGGTAATGATACCCCCGGCTTTTTTTAAAATGGGATCCCAGTCGGGATTGGTTTTTTCAGTGACCAAGATTTCGCCTTTTAGCAGTTTGTAAGCTTCTTTGGGCGAATGTAAAATACGGGTCTTCCCAGCAGAAATTTTGTTGCCCAGTCCCATTCCCTTGGTAATTTCCCTACTTTTTTCCAGTAATTTATAGGTCACGATCCTTAACCTATCTTTTTTACTGCTATACACAGTCTCTGGCCGTGCCTGAACTATAAAAAGTTCATTTGTTGCACCATCTTTTGCCCATTCAATATCCATGGGGCGACCGTAGTGCTGTTCGATGATCATTGACCATTCGGCCAGTTTAAGTACTTCTTTGTCGGTCAGTACATATTGCTCCTGCTTTTCTTTTTTGGTTTCAAGGTTTACCGTACCGCTACCAGACGTAGCGTAGACCATAGTTTTTTCCTTACTTCCCAACTTTCGTGAAATAATCGGCTGGCGGATGCCATTTTTCAAACTGGGCTTGAATACAAAGTACTCATCAGGGTTTATACTGCCCTGCACAATATTCTCGCCCAGACCCCATATACTTGAAACCAGCACCACTTTATCAAAACCGGTATCGGGATCCAAAGTAAAATTCACGCCTGAACAGGCCAGATCGGAGCGGACCATCAATTGAATGCCAATGGATAGGGCGACTTTGGTATGGTCGAATCGGTTGTCCTCACGATATTTAATGGCCCGGTTGGTAAATAAAGAGGCATAGCATTTTTGGCAAGCTGCTATTAATTCATCCTTCCCCTTTACGTTCAGATAGGTTTCTTGTTGTCCCGCAAAACTGGCATTCGGAAGATCCTCGGCGGTGGCACTACTACGCACGGCCAGGGATAGCTCCCCTCTATATTTTTTTGCCAAGGCATCATATCCCATTTCCACAGATTTTTTAATGGCCGGTGGAAACATCGCCTTGAGGAATAAATTTCTTGCCTTGGCTCCTACGTCCCTCAAATTCGAAAAGTCTTTTTTGTCCAATTTGGACAGCTGTTCGAAGAGTTCATCCTTTATATGTGCCTCTTCCAAAAAATGCCAATAGGCAGAAGCGGTAGTGGCAAATCCGTCCGGTACCTGAACTCCTTTTGAGGTCAGTTTTTGGAACATTTCACCCAAAGAGGCATTTTTGCCGCCTACTACGGGAACATCGTGAATATCTATTTCGTTAAAATGTTTGATATAATTCTCCATTGTCACTTTATTTGAATAACATAAATATTGAACAGCGAATATCCTTTAATCCCAGAGTATTTGAAATGATATAAATCATTTTAGAAGTATTCCTATAGCGGTAGTTTTACTAGGAACTATAAAACCTAAGTAAGGTGCAGGCAAACCCAAAAGATGAGAACAGTTCTTTAGTGAAAGGAAAGGTAGTCGCTGTGCGTGGTAGTGTAGTGGATATTTGGTTTGAAAGTAATCTGCCCTCCATTAACACCTTGATTCATACAGGGAAAAAAAGGGACATAGCCATTGAAGTACTGGCCCAGCTCGATAATCACCATGTTCGAGGTATTGCCCTGACCCCTACGCAGGGCTTGGCACGAGGGATGTACGCGGAAACGGATGGAAAACAGCTTACCGTACCCGTGGGAAAAGAAATCTTGGGTAGAATGTTCGATGTTTTTGGCAATACTATTGACCATGGACCACCCTTGCCCGAAGTTGAATGGCACAATGTGCATCAAAATCCGCCTCCATTATCAAAACTATCTACGAAATCAGAAATATTCGAAACAGGTATTAAGGCCATTGATGTCCTTGTTCCGTTGGAACATGGAGGTAATGCCGGATTGTTTGGCGGTGCGGGCGTGGGTAAAACGGTCTTATTGACCGAGATGATTCATAATATGGTGGGCTATCACAAGGGAGTGAGCCTATTTTGTGGTATCGGCGAACGTTGTCGTGAAGGTCATGAGCTTTATCATGACATGAAAGCTGCTGATGTGCTGAAGAACATGGTATTGATGTTCGGTCAAATGAACGAACCACCGGGCGCACGCTTTCGGGTGGGCCATGCGGCCTTGACCATGGCCGAATATTTTAGGGACGAGGAGCATCGCGATGTGCTGCTATTGATAGATAATATTTTTCGGTTCATTCAGGCAGGGATGGAGGTTTCAGGTCTTATGGGGCAGATGCCTTCCAGATTGGGATATCAGCCCACATTGGGCACTGAACTGTCGAAATTGGAGGAACGTATCGCCAATACGGATACAGGTGCGATTACCTCTATACAGGCAGTTTATGTACCTGCCGATGATTTAACGGATCCCGCAGCGGTCCATGCCTTTTCGCATCTTTCAGCATCTATTGTGCTTTCCCGAAAACGTGCAAGTGAGGGGCTGTATCCTGCCATTGACCTGTTACAATCCAGTTCCAAAATGGCAACCCCCGGAATTATTGGGGAGCGGCACTATACCCTTTTACATGAAATAAGGCAAACGCTGGCCCAATATGAGGAACTGAAAGATATCATCGCAATGCTTGGCCTGGAACAGCTATCTGTTGCGGATCGTAATATCGTAAACCGTGCAAGACGCTTGGAACGTTTCTTTACCCAACCTTTTTTTACCACCGAGCAATTTAGTGGCATGAAGGGGAAAAGTGTTCGATTGGAAGATGCGTTGAACGGTTGCGAACGCATTATGAACGACGAATTTAAGGACTTGCCCGAGAGTGCATTTTATATGGTAGGAAGCATACAGGAGGCAATAGATAAAGGAAACAGCGAATTAAACAAAGCAAAACAAGTTGTTGAAGAGGTTACGGAAACCTAATTGCGCTATTAAAAAAGAAGAGAAAAGGCTATGGATTTGAAAATTCTGCTTCCGTTCAAGGTTTTTTTAGATATAACCGACGTCGATCGAATAGTGGTGGATACGAACAATGGTTCGTATGGTTTTTTACCACAACGTTTGGATTGTGTTTCGGCTCTTGTGCCGGGAATATTAACATACGAAACGGAATTAGGAGGTGTCCATTATGTAGCTATTGATGGCGGCGTCTTTATAAAAACGGGAAATAAGGTACAGGTCTCGGTTAGAAATGCCATTGGAGGAGCCGATCTTGGAAAACTGCGTGCAGCCATCGAATCCGAGTTCAAGAACTTGGATGAAAAGGAACAGAATGTACGCGTTGCCGTTGCCAAATTGGAAAGTGAATTTATTCAAAGTATCAAAAGATTGCGAGAGGAATAGCACAGAACGGATGGATACTGAAAAGGAACAGTTTAGCAAAGAAATTGAAACGAAGGAAAACCGGAAGTTAAGGGCGCTCCACGAAAAAAAACGAAGTGTATGGGCAGGTTTGGGAACATTCGGAATGGTGGGCTGGTCGGTTGCGGTTCCTACGGTACTTGGTGCTGCGTTGGGTTTATGGTTGGATAAAAATTATCCCGAATCCATATCATGGACACTCACATTTCTTATTGCAGGCCTGTTTATTGGTTGCGCGATTGCATGGCAATGGGTGACCAAGGAAAACAAAATGATGCATCAAGATAAAGAGGAAAAAAATGAATGATTTTGTATTTAAATTTTTGATATTCATCTCGGGTCTGGCTTTAGGAGGCCTATTTTTTGGTGGTCTTTGGTTTACCGTAAAAAAAGCATTGTTATCTAAAAAGCCCGCATTATGGTATTTAGGAAGTCTGGTTTTAAGGGTAGGCGTTACCCTATTGGGCTTTTATTACGTAGCGATGGGCAACTGGATCAATATGCTTATTTGTCTGTTAGGATTTGTAATTGCCCGTTTTATAGTCCTAAGTTTTACCAAAATAAAGGATGAAAAAATGGGGAAATTAAAAAAGGGAAACTGATATGGAACTTAGTCCGGATGAAATGATTTTTTGGGAGCATGGTTTTATTACCATCAACCTTACCCTTGTCACTACTTGGGTATTGATGATAGTATTGGTAGCGGTCGCTTTTTTGATTACCCGTAGGCTTAAGACCGATATTCAAATTTCACGTTGGCAATGTTTTTTAGAGATGTTGGTCACCGGAATGAATAAACAGATTAAGGAA